>Ga0209370_1000147_pt1 | contig 139841 bp, 118 predicted proteins | sample AgamicAtPrz_FD_187164 | JGI IMG/M metagenome (GOLD analysis project Ga0209370, IMG submission 187164) | Agave microbial communities from Guanajuato, Mexico - At.P.rz (SPAdes) (version 2) | ecosystem: Host-associated > Plants > Phyllosphere > Phylloplane/Leaf | place: Guanajuato, Mexico...
CCAGTTTGATCTTCGACTTGCGCAGGGATTCCAGCAAGTCGAGGTTTTCCTCACCGGGAATGCCGAATACATACTCGACACCTTCGTTTTCCAGGCATTGCACAACGACATCGGCGGCCTTGGCCATTTAGGGTACTACCTCAAAATCTTCGTGGGATGCAGCGTTATCAAGCTGCGTGACTGAGATGTTGCAGGATGTCTCAGTGGCGCGCATCGTAGGCCCTCTGGTTAATAATAATAAATATATTGTTATGATGCCTGAGATCACAGTTCGTTATGAATGAACCCCTTTGTTGAGTAGTCCCCGACCATGAATCTCAAGGCATTGCGTTGCTGCGTCGAAATCGTTCGCCAAGGCAGCTTCACCAAAGCCGCGCAACACCTGCACATCGCCCAGCCGGCGCTGAGCATGGCGGTTACCCGCCTGGAGGAAGAACTGGGCGTGACCCTGTTCAACCGCACCACACGCAAAGTCATTCTCACCGCCGAGGGCGAGCGGTTCCTGCCGCGGATTGCCTCGGCCCTGCGCGAAATGGACGTGGCCCGCCAGGAACTGCGCGACATGGCCGACCTCAAGCGCGGCGAAGTCCGCCTGGGTATTCCACCCATGTTCGGCCTGCACTATGTGCCCGGGTTGATGAACGCCTTCCGCCGGCTTTACCCGGGCATCGCCATGACCGTATTCGAAGGCAGCGCCGAGGACATTGGCCAGCGCCTGGAACAGCGCGAAATCGACCTGGCGCTACTGGAGTCCAGGCGTGTTCCGCCAGACAAGGAATCGATCCTGCTGGGCAGCGACGAGATGCTGGCGTGCATGCACCCGGACCACCCATATGCCGACAAGGCCTTCCTTACCGCCGAGGACCTGCGCAATACCGACATGGTGGTGTTCGACCGCACCTTCGTGCAGCGCCACCTGCTGGACGCGTTCTTCGCCGAACACGGCATCACTTACCAGGTGGCGCTGCAGAGCAACTTCGTCTCGCTGGTGGTGCAGGCCGCACTGGACAACATGGGCGTGGCCACCCTGCTGCGCTCGGTGCAGCAGCGCACACCAGGCATTGTCGGCGTGCCGTTCCGACCGGCGCAGCTGATGAGCTTCCGCCTGTGCTGGCGGTCGGGGGAATACCTGTCGCTGGCCAGCAAGCGGTTCATCGACTTTGCCGCGCAAACCCATTACCTGGAGCGCTGAGGCAAACCCTTTTGGGGGGCAAGGCGGCGAGGTTGCGCGGCGGGTCAAGGCCGGGCCTTGATTCAGCAGGCTGGCCAGCCTCGGCGAAACCATTACAATGCCGGCCCCTCCCCGAAATATGTTTTTCCCATGAAATCACTGCTTTACGCTGCAACCTTACTGTTTTCCTTCACCCTGCCAGCCCTTGCAAGCCCCCCGGCGACCTTCACCGAAGCCAAAGTGGTAGCCAAGCAGAAGGTGTACCTCGACCAGGCCAGCAGTGCCATGGGCGACCTGTACTGCGGTTGCAAATGGACCTGGGTGGGCAAGTCGGGTGGGCGTATCGACACCGCCTCGTGCGGCTACCAGACGCGCAAGCAGCAAAACCGCGCCGAGCGCACCGAGTGGGAGCACATCGTGCCCGCCTACACCTTCGGCAGCCAGCGCCAGTGCTGGAAGAACGGCGGCCGCGAACACTGCGTCGACGATGACCCGGTGTTCCGCGCCATGGAAGCCGACCTGTTCAACCTCTACCCGGCGGTGGGCGAGGTCAACGGCGACCGCAGCAACTTCAACTACGCCATGGTGAATGGCAATGCCGGGCAGTACGGCCAGTGCAGCACCAAGGTCGACTTCGTGCAGCGTGCCGCCGAACCGCGGGACGAAGTGAAGGGCCTGGTGGCGCGCACCACGTTCTACATGTACGACCGCTACAAGCTGAACATGTCGCGCCAGCAGCAGCAGGTGCTGATGGCCTGGGACCGGCAGTACCCGGTATCGGCCTGGGAGAAAGAACGTGAGCGCCGCATCGCGGCGATCATGGGCCACGCCAACCCGTTCGTGACCGGCGAGCGCAAATGGACCGCCGACTACAAACCGCAAGGTAGCGGCGTGGTGCAAGCGGTAACGGCGAAGCCCGCCAAGGCCGAGGCCAAGCCGAGCCTGGCCGGCGGCGGGTCGGTGGGGGTGGTGCTTGGCAACCGCAACAGCCACGTTTATCACCTGGCCAGCGGCTGCCCGGGGTATGCCCAGGTCACCCCGAAGAACCAGGTCACCTTCGCCAGCGAGGGTGAGGCGCAAGCGGCGGGCTACCGCAAGGCGGGCAACTGCCGGTAAGCCAGCTTCTGGAAGGGATGGTGGATGGCACCGGCTTTGCCGGTGGTCGCGGCTGACGTCGCGCCTACAGCTACGGCGTCAGCCTTGGCCGGCGCGGTTCACCTCGTAGGAGCGGATGTATCCGCGAAGCAGGCGCAACCTCAGGCCCTGGGTACTTCATTGACCAGATTCGCCGGCCGTTCACCTGCCAGTGCGCTGAGCAGGTTATCCACCGCGCAACGTGCCATGGCCTCGCGGGTTTCCTCGGTTGCCGAGCCGATATGCGGGGTCGCCACCACGTTATCGAGCTGCAGCAGGGGCGAGTCCAGCGGTAACGGTTCCTGTACGAACACATCCAGCCCGGCGCCGCGTATGCGCCGCTCACGCAGCGCTTCGACCAATGCGGCCTCATCCACCACCCGACCGCGGGAAATGTTCACCAGGATCGCCTCAGGCCTCATCAACGCCAGCTCGCGCACTCCGATCAAGCCTTCTGTGCCGGCACTCAGTGGCACGGTCAGGCAAACGAAATCCGCCTGCTGCAACAGCTCATCCAGGCTGCACTGCCGTGCACCATGACGCGCCTCCACTTCAGGCCTGGCACGCCGGTTGTGATACAGCACACGCATGCCGAAGCCGGCTGCGGCGCGTCTGGCCAAGGCCTCGCCGATACGGCCCATCCCGACGATTCCCAGCGTCTTGCCATGTACATCGCTACCGAAATGTGTCGGGCCGAGGCTGGCCTGCCAACGGCCGTCGCGGACCCAGTTGGCCAGTTCCACAACTCGCCTCGCGGTGGCCAGGATCAAGGCAAAGCCAGTGTCGGCGGTAGTTTCGGTCAGCACGTCGGGAGTGTTGGTCAACATCACCCGGCGCCGGCTGAGCTCGGCGATGTCGTAGTTGTCCACGCCAACCGAAACGCTGGCTATCACCTCCAGTTGTGGCGCCAGATCGAGCAGGCTGGCGTCCACCCGCAGGCTGGCCCCCAGCAGCCCGTGTGCCCCCGGCAAGGCGTCGCGCAGGCGCGCCAGGCCGTCGGGCTGGTTGATATCCACCCAGGTCACCTCGACGTGCGCTTGCAGGCGCGCCATCAACTGCCCGGACAGGCGTTTGTACAGGACGATTCGCTTCTTCATCACAGGTTTCCTATTGGCTCATGGCCAGACGTGAACCGCCGCGCTTGGCTCGGCCTGAGGTCCGCGACGTATTGAGTGCGGCGGTAAGCGCCACTGCGGCGAGCAGCGCGCCACACATGAACAGGTAAGAAGCACCGGGCCCACCGGTGGCGCCATTGAGGTAGCCGACCAGCCACGAACCGCCGAACGACCCCAGCGCCCCCATGCTGTTGATCAGCGCCATGGCGCCGCCGGCAACATTGGCTGGCAGGATCTCGGGCACGATCGCGAAGAACGGCCCATAAGGTGCGTACATGCAGGCACCGGCGACCACCAGCAGCGTGTACGACAGCCAGAAATGCTGGCTGCCCAGGGCGTACGAGCCATAGAAGGCGACAGCGGCGATCAGCAGCGGTGGCCAGACGAAGCGCTTGCGCTTCTGCAGGCGGTCGGACGCCCACGACACGCCAACCATGGCCAGTACCGCCGCCAGGTAAGGCACCGACGCCAGCCAGCCGGCCGCCACGATATCGACCTTCGCCGCCTGCTTGAGGATCGACGGCAGCCACAGCACGAAGCCGTACACGCCGATGCTCCAGCAGAAGTACTGCAGCGCAAGGATGATCACCTGTGGCGAGCGGAACGCCTCGCGGTAGTTCTTCACCGGCTTGATACCTTGCTGCTCGGCGGCCAGTGCCTGCTGCAGGGCGTCTTTCTCCTGCGCGCTCAGCCACTTCACCTGCGCCGGGCGGTCGTCCACCAGGCGCCACCAGAACAACGCCCAGACCACAGCCGGCAAACCTTCGATGATGAACATCCAGCGCCAGTCGTAATGCTTGATCAGATACCCCGATACCACCGACATCCACAGGATGGTCACCGGGTTGCCAAGCATCAGGAAGGTGTTGGCCCGCGAACGCTCGGCGCGGGTGAACCAGTGGCACAGGTACACCAGCATCGCCGGCATTACCGCCGCCTCCACCACCCCGAGCAGGAAGCGGATAGCGACCAGCATGTAGACGTTGCTGACCATGCCGGTGAGCGTGGCCAGGCCGCCCCAGAGGATCAGGCAGACGAAGATCAGCTTCTTCACGCTGCGCTTCTCGGCGTAGATGGCGCCGGGTACCTGGAAGAAGAAGTAGCCGAGGAAGAACAGTGCCCCCAGCAAGGAGGACAGCATGGGCGTGATCTGCAGGTCTTCGGCCATGCCGGAAGCGGCAGCGAAGCCGTAGTTGGCGCGGTCCAGGTAGGCCAGGCTATAGGTGACGAAGACGATCGGGATGAGGTACCACCAGCGGCGAGGTGCCAGGCTTTGCTTGTGCATGTGTGCTTCTCCTGAGCTTGTTGTTTTTGTTGCAACAGGTGATTCGGGGTATGAGGTGTTCACGCGCTTTTGCGCAGTTCGTGAACCTCCAGTTCATGGCGCAACGGCAGCCCCTCCATGTCGCCCCGCGATTGCACGGCGCGGCTGCCGCACCAGTTGCCGCGTGCCACTGCGTCGGCCAAGGACCGGCCTTCCAGCAGCGCGCTGAGCACGCCGACGGCGAAGGCATCGCCGGCGCCGACGGTGTCCACGACCCGGCTGACCGGCACTGGCGCGACCAGGCCTTCGCCTTCGGCGCTACGGAAGTAGGCTCCCGCCTCGCCCAGTTTTATCACCACCCGGGCCACCCCCAGGTCGAGGTAGAAGGCCGCGATGTCTGCCGGGGTGTGCTGGCCGGTGAGCAAGCGGCCCTCCTCCAGGCCTGGCAACACCCAGTCAGCCTTGGCCGCCAGCGCATTGATCTCGCGCACCATGCTGCCCGGGTCAGGCCACAGCGAGGGCCGCAGGTTGGGGTCGAAGGAAATGCTGCGCCCGGCGGCACGCATGCCATCAACCAGTGCATGGGACAGCGCCCGACAGCCTTCCGACAGAGCCAGCGGGATGCCGGTGGCGTGCAGGTGGCAAGCTTGCAGGCAGCCCGGGCGGAGCAGCGCTGGCGACAGTCGGCTGGCCGCCGAGCCACGACGGAAGTACTCCACCGCCGGATCACTGCCATCGTCGCAGCGGCCCTTGAGCTGGAAGCCGGTGGGATAGCCGGGATCGACTTCCACGCCCGAGCAATCCAGGCCTTCACGGCGCAGGCTGTCCAGCACGAAACGGCCAAGCGAATCGTCGCCCACCCTGCTCAGCCAGCGGACCTTGAGGCCGAGCCGCGCCAGGCCGATGGCCACATTGCTGTCCGCACCTGCGATGCGCTTGCCAAACTGGCTGACACTGGCCAGGTCGCCGGCCTGTTCGGCGACGAACATGGCCATGGTCTCGCCGAAACACAGCACGTCATGTTCACGCATGGCTCGGCACCTCGCGCGCTGCCGCACGGCGCCCCAGCGCCGCCAGCGCGCGCACCTGGGCGCGCGTCAGCGCCAGCAGGTCGTCGCTGACCAAGGGGTATTCGACGGCACGCACCACGCCAGGCGTGAACTCGGCCATGAGTGCAGCCCATTCCTGCAGGTCCGCGGCGTTGGGCGGTACGGCAGCCAGGCGGCCATCGCCCAGGCGCTGCACGGCCTTGCAATGGACGTAACGCACCCAGCGGCCCAGCTGGCGTGCGGCCTGCCGGGCAGGCTCGCCCTGCCACTGCCAGTTACCGATGTCGAACGTCATGCCCAGGCTCAGCCCCAGGTCTTCGGCGCGCTGCAGGAACCTCAGCAGCGGCTGGATTCTGCCCCCCTGCACCGTCTGGTCGTTCTCTACCAGCAGCAGTGGCCCGGGCCCGGCCAACAACCGCGCCAGCGCCGCCATATCGCAGCCGTCCCGGTAGTGCCCCAGGGAAACCTTCAGCGCGACAGCGCCCAGAGCATGCGCGGTTGCCAGCTTCGGCGCGAGTTGCGGGTCAGGCAGGCCCTGCTCGGTCCACAGCTCAAGGGGTGTGGAATACAGGCACTCCAGGCGCAACGCAGCCATGGCAGCAGACAGTGCTGCAGTGTCTGGCGCACAGCTGAACAACTCTTCCCGCAGCTCCACGCGGGTAACGCCAGCGGCAGCCAGCAGGTCGAGGAAATGCGCCTGGCCATGCTGCCTGACCAGCTCGGCGCCATAGCTGGAGAGGCTGATGGAAACGGGGTTCGCGTACATTGTTGTTATCCCTCTGAAACCGGTTTCATTTTTATCCGGTAACCGCCAGCAGTCGCCTGCTGCCAGTTACCGTGGCTGGGTTGAACCTCGGATGATCAGGTTGGCCTTGAAGTCGATGCGCCTGGCGGCGCCGCTGTCGCCGCGCAATCGACCGAGCAGGCGCTCGAATGCCGCCACGCCGATACGTTCGGTGGGCTGGGCCAGTGCGGTGATGCCGCCACCGACCAGGGGGTACCAGTCGAGGTCGTCGAGGGCAATCAGCCCGACTTCCGCGAACAGGTTGCGCCCGGCCTGGTGCAGCGCCCGGGTCACGGCCAGGGTGGCAATGCCGTTGAAGGTGAAGATGGCCTGCGGACCATGGCCGTTGCCCGCGAGGAACGAGGCCAGCTGGCCGTCCAGGCCAGGGTTGATTTCCAGCACTTGCTGGCGCATGCCGGGCCGACGGCCGATCGAAGCGCCGAACGCCTCGACCCGCTCCAGCCGTGAGCTGGTGCCATCCATGGGCTCGGTGACCGCGAGGATATCGCGGTAGCCTTGTGCCTGCAGGTGGTCGAGGGCCTGTTCGACCGCGTCGGCATTGTCCAGGCCGACCAGGTCGACATGCAGCTCGGGCAGTTGCCGGTCGACCAGTACCATGGGGATATCACGCTGCAGGTTGAGCAGTTCGCCGGGATGGTGGCCGAGGGTGTTCACGATCAGCCCTTCGACGTTGTACGACTGCAGGGCCATCAGGTGATGACGCTCCTGCTCGTCGTCGCGGTTGGTGTTGCACACCACCAGGCTGTAGCCGTGCTGACGGCAGGCGGTTTCCACGCCATGCATCACGGCTACCGAATAGGGGTTCAGAATGTCGGCCACCAGCATGCCGATCAGCCGCGTCTGGCCGCGCTTCAAGCCTCGGGCCATCTGGTTGGGGCGGTAACCGAGACGCTCGATGACCTGCTCCAGGCGCTTGGCTGTGGCCTCGGCCAGCAGCTGGCGATCGCCACCGATATAGCGCGAGACGGTGGCCTTGGAAACGCCAGCGACACGCGCTACTTCGCTGATGGTGACCCGTTCGCGGGCATGGGCAGGCGCGTCGGTCATGGGCGGTCCTTATGATTGTCGTGGTCGCGATGAAACCGGTTTCAATACAGCAAAACCGTACCCGTTCGTCAAGCCGCCGCTGGTCGGCAAGACCCGCAGAATCTTAACTGGAACTTTAACAAGCGGCGCTATGCCATTGAATGCAAAGACTTTGACCAGCCAAAATTCCTATCGAGTAAATCTGGAGCCATTCTTGTCCAGCGAATCGGGAGCAGCCCCTGACATTGACTCGACCATCGCTTTCAGCGCCCGTGCGGCCATGTAGAATTCGGCCACCCGTTCAGACGGCAGGTGGCACTCCCGGCTCCAGGCCTGAAGCTGATAGGCAAAGAACGTGCAAGCCTGCGGCTTACCGGCCATTACGTCCTCGATACGTTGCAACAGGGTATCCACCATCTCGTGTCGTCCGGCGAGGTCGGCTGACACCGCGAGGGCCGCGCCTATTTCCTCGATCAACCACGCCACCATCGGCGACATCCGATACAGGCTGTTGGCACGCAACGCTTGTGCAGGCGTGAAACTCAACGACATGGCAATGGCCCTCCCACCCGAAAGGATTAGCTCGTCTGGGTAAGAGGTGGCCGATGGCAAAAAAGTGGCATTTATTTTTCCAATTATTTCTGTACGCCGAGGTGGCTGTCGGGGATAGGCCCGCTGTTGTCCCCAATGCTGGGGCAACGCTGCCCACCCGACACGCCTGAAAATGGCCTGCGCGAAAGGCAAGGGCCTTGCAACGCAAGGCCTGCAGCATGATTTCCGCTACCTGGCATAGCTATTGCCCAACTCCTGCCAGCCCCAAGTCCATGGGCCCGTTTGCAGGAGGAAATGACTCATGCACCGACCGCTTCCCCGCCCGCTGGCTATGGCGATCTTCATCGGCATGCTACAGGTTCCGGCACAGGCTGCCCTGAACGCTGTCGATCCAGGCGCCTACGTGGCCGCCAACGGTGGTTTCCCCGCCTGGTACCAGGACAACCATGGTCGCGCCCTTGACCTGTGCCTGACCAAGGCGGTCAGCTCGCGTGTTGCGGGGGCCCCTGGCGCCCCTGCGTACATGTGCACGTTATTGCCTACCCCTGGCGTGTTCGACGATACCCAACCGATCGTCTTCCCCGGCAACTTCCCGGACGAGGCGTTCTGGTTCACCGCCGACGCTGCCATCGTCGATGCCAGCCGCGGCATAAACCTCGGCTACGGCACGGCGGTCGAAGCGGCGTTTGCCTCGGGAGAGCCGCTCGCCGGTGACCAGGTCAGCTTCGCCCGGGTGCGTATCCGGGTCGACGTCCCCACCGCCGGCACCTACGTGATTACCCATCCCTATGGTGTCGAAGTGTTCGATGTAGCTGCCGGCGGGCGCCGGGCGATCAACATGACCCGCGACATCGGCATTGCCGGCGCGGGCGATTTCAGCGGCGCGCTGAAAGGCGATGTCGGGCCTTTCCTGCGCAGCGTCAATGGGCCCTACAGCGAAGGCAGCGAGCGCTTCATTGGCGACCCGAACCTGGAAGAGCGGGTGACCGGCAGCCCGTTCAAGACCAATTTCGTGCGCATCGAGGGCCCGGGCGGCATCGACCTGCGCACCGAGCTGTTCGCGGTCTCGGGCAAGCTCTCCGATGTGGCCCTGCCAACCCCTTTGATGCCGCAGCGCAGCACCTACTCGCGGCATACCGAGAACGGCGACCTGCGTGCCCAGCAGGACATTTTCGTGATGGCCCCGCCGCCACCGGCCAGCGTCAGCCTGACCAGCCAGGCCCCTCAGCTCAACCTCACCGAGGCCAACGGCACCGGCGCCTGGTACGCGCAGTCGGTACTCAACCCAAGCGTGGGGGCGGTGCTGACCCTGAATGCCGACAACCGCGCGGCGATCCCCACCAGCAGCCCGACCATCGCCAACGTGCCGCTGACCGACCTGGTCACCATCATCCAGGCCCAGTACCGGTTGTCCACCGGCCAGCTGACCCTGGTGGCCAGCAGCAGCGACGAAACGACTCCGCCGGTGCTCACCGCGCGCACCGGCAACGGCACGCTGATCGGCGACCTCAGCGGCGACGGCGCCTTGAAGAGCCTGAATACAGGCCTGTCACCCATCCCGCCGGCCAAGGTGACAGTCATCAGTGCCAGCGGCGGCAGCGACACCGAAGACGTGGTGCTGGTGCCATGAACAGACAAGGCCGAGCCTTGAAGGAGGTAGCATGAACACCTGGTCGCGCCGCGCACTGTTGGCCGCCGGTCTCTCTCTAGGCGTTACCGGCACTGCCTTTGCCGTGCTGTCCGACGTCGACCCGGGGCCTTACACCTTCGCCACCGGTGGCTACCCGATGTGGTACAAGGACAGCCTTGACCAGTCCCTGGAGCTGTGCCAGTCCCGTGCGACCAGCACGCGCGCGCCAGGCGCGGCAGGTGCACCGGCGTACATGTGCACCCTGTTGCCCGAACCCGGCATCTATGACGATACCCTGCCGCTGGTATTCCCGGATAACTGGCCACCGGAGATGTTCTGGTTCCTCGCGGAAACCTCGATCCCTGCAGTGGGCAACAGTGGCTATGAGCTGGAAGTCTACGTCGCCGGGCTAGAGGCGGCTTTCGCAGCGGGAAACCCGGTGGACGGCGATCAGCAGAGCTTCGCCCGCATCCGTATCCGGGCTTCCGTGCCACGTACTGGCACCTACACCATCACCCACCCCTACGGCGTGGAGACGGTCAACGTCACCACCACCGGCCGGCGGGCGATCAATATCACCCGTGACATAGGCATTGGTGCGCCGGGCAACTTCCGCGGCGCGCTGGCCGGGGCGATCGGCCCTTGGCTGAAAGGTGTCGGCGGGCCCTATATCGAGGTCAATCCCGATACGGGCGCCAGCGAAACCTATGTTGGCGACCCCAACATCACCGAAGCGGTGACTGGCAGCCCGTTCAACACCAACTTCGTGCGCATCGAAGGCCCCGCCGGCACCCTTCAGACCAGCCTTTTCGCAGTCTCTGGCAAGGTACTGGACCCACGCGCCCAGACCCCGGTGACCCTGCAGCGTGCCACCTATTCACGCAGTGCGAGCGGCACTCGCACCGAAGTGTTCGCCAACGCCCCCAAGGAAGCCAGCCTGTGCATGCGCAACGGCCTGGCCCTGGTCGGCAACCCGCCTTCGCCGTGCCAGTTCACCCTCACCGCCGACAACAACGGGTTGTTCTTCCACCAGCAGCCTGGCCCTGACGCGCCGCCGCCGGTGGTGGTGGTGACCGCCAGCAACAGCACCGCCGGTACCCGACCGACAGCGCTGTCGAGCAAGCTCAGCGACGTGGTCAAGGTCAGCACCGCACGCTACGAATGGGCCAGCAAACGCCTGCTGATCGAGGCCAGCTCCAGCGATGAACTGGCCATTCCCGACCTGATCGCCCAAGGCTATGGCCGGCTGTCCAGGTCGGGCACGCTACAGAGCCTGACCATCAACGACGTAGCGCAGCCACCGGCCAGCATCACCGTCAAGTCGGCACACGGCGGCAGCGATATCGAGCCGGTGGTGGTCATAGGCAACGCCCCGGTCGAGGCGGCCAACCAGCCGCCGTTGGCCCAGGCCGACAGCGGCAGCACCAGTGTCGGCATTCCGATTACCCTCAACCTGCTGCAGAACGACAGCGACCCGGACGGCAACGTACCGCTGACCATCAGCGACCTGACCCAACCCGGTACGGGGCTGGGCAGCGTAGTGATGAACGGCACCACAGCGGTCACCTATACCCCACCCGCCGGAGCCACCCAGCCGCTGGTAGCCAGCTTCAGCTACCGCGCGGTAGATGCCAAAGGCCTGAAGTCGCTACCGGCCACGGTCACCGTCAACGTTGCACCCAACCGGGCACCGACGGCCAACCCGGAAACGGTCGCCACCCTCGGCGTGCCTTTGACCATCAACGTGCTGGCCAACGACACCGACCCGGAAGGCAACCTGCCGTTGGTCGTTGCCGCTGTGACCCAGCCAGCCGCCGGCCGAGGCAGCGTCAGCAGCAACGGCACCATGGTGACCTATACCCCGCCAGCCACGCTCACCACGGCCTTCACCACGACATTCAGCTACCAGGCACGGGACTCGCTGGGGGCGCTGTCCAATTCCGCCACCGTCACCGTCAACGTGTCGCCACGGCCCGTCGTCGAAACCTTCACGGTCACGGAAGCCACCGTCACGGCGCGCTCGAACAACCGCTACAACTGGGACTTCAGCGGCACTTCGTCGGTAGCCACCGGCAATACCGTCACCGTGCGGGCCACCACGACCAGCGGGGTGCAGACCCTGGGCACCGCCACAGTGGCGTTGGGCGGGCGCTGGCGCCTGGCGGTGCGCAACAGCACCACGCTCATCCCGACTGCGACACCGACGGCGACGATCACCACCAGCCAAGGCACCACGCGCACGGTCAACGTCGCTGTGCGGTAACGGTCGGAAGTCGCGATGAAACATCTGTCGGCACCGCCGTCAGCCAGTTCGGCAGTGACAACCTGGCCACGGTGAGCCAGCAGTACAGCTTTCCCCCTTGAACCGCGGTGCTCCTCTCCCTGGTGCCGCGGTTCCTTTTTTGCGGCGTCCGGTTTTCTTTCGCCCTGTCGTGGCCAGGCCCACGGCACTGGTACAGGTGTTGAAGACCTTGCAAACCGGCAGATAGGCCAAGCCTGCCAGGCGCATTACAATGGTCGCCATCCAACCCGATACCGAGCACATGATCCAGTCCGACCTCGACCTGTTCGGCCCTCACGCACAACGCCTGGCCAGTCATACCGTGCTGCTGCCCGGCTTCGCCCTGGCCGAAGTCGAGCCCGTGCTCGACGCCCTGCGCCCGGTGCTGCGCGCGGCGCCGTTCCGGCACATGCATACCCCGGGTGGCCTGCGCATGGCGGTAGGGCTGACCAACTGCGGCACGCTGGGTTGGGTCAGCGATGAACAGGGCTACCGTTACAGCCCCTGCGACCCGCTCAGCGGCAAACCCTGGCCCGCCCTGCCCCCGGTATTGCTGGCCCTGGCCACCCGGGCGGCGGCCATGGCCGGTTTCGACCACTTCGTCCCGGATGCCTGCCTGGTCAACCATTACCTGCCCGGCACCCGCCTGAGCCTGCACCAGGACCGCGACGAAGTGGACTTCGGCCAACCGATCGTGTCGGTGTCCCTGGGCTTGCCGGCAATCTTCCTGTTCGGCGGCCTGCAGCGCGCCGACAAGACCCGGCGCATTGCCCTGAGCCATGGCGACGTGCTGGTCTGGGGCGGCGAAGACCGCTTGCGCTTCCACGGTGTGCTACCGGTCAAACCCGGCGTACATCCGCGCCTGGGCGAACGGCGGATCAACCTGACCCTGCGCAAGGCCGGGCGCTGAAGCGGGCCTGTGCAAACAGGATGAACGCGCATGAAACAGGTTGAACATCTTGGCCTGGCAAGCTTCAAAGGAAAGGCCATGCCATTTCAGCCTGGAGCCCGCCATGCCCTACCTGTACTCTGCCAACCGTCTTCGCAACGGAGCAGCGCGACCATGAAAATGCCCTGCCGCGCGCCCAGTGCTTCCTTGCAGCTCGATTACGTACGCGACACCCTGTTTGGCCCGGTCGCACAAAGCATGGAATGCCAGTGCCAGATTGCCGCCCTCAACCTGCAAGGTCGCCCGGGCCTGCGCCTGCACATCTGCCCGCCATTGCCCGACAAGGTGGAACGCGCCCACAGCGTGGCGTTTGTCTGGGATGGACGCAGCTACCACGGTGTGGTCCGCGACCAGGGCAAGTGCGGGGATGGCGGCCTGAACCTGCTGCTGGAACTGCAGTAAAGCCGATCGACGGTGACCAACCCGGCTGAACCTGCCGGGCGCAGCATGCCTCCATACAAAAGAGCCCATGCCTGCCGGAGAATGCCATGAACAGTCCGTTGCTCAAGCTCTTCACCCACCCCGCCGACGCCTGGCTGGACATCCGCCGGGCCGAGGAAGACCACCCGCAGCAATACCTGCCGCGCCTGCTGGCCCTGGCGTTGATCCCCGCCGTGTGCCTGTTCGTCGGCACCACCACCTTCGGCTGGAGCCTTGCCGCCGAGGAGCGGGTGCGCCTGAGCATGGGCAGTGCCGCGCAACTGGCAGGTTTGCTCTATGCCACCACGGTGGGCGGGGTCATGCTGATGGGCGTGATGATTCGCTGGATGTCGCGTGGCTTCGATACCCAGCCCAGCCTCAACCAGTGCATCGGCTTCGCTGCCTACTGCGCCACGCCCTGGTTCTTCGCTGGCGTGGTCGGCCTGCTGCCGATCCGCTGGCTGGCCGTTGCGGCGCTGCTGGCGGCCTCGGCGTATGCCAGCGTGCTGCTGTATGGCGGCTTGCAGACGTTCCTGCGGCTGAAGAAAGAACAGGCCATGCTGTTCGCGACCTGCGTCTGGGGGGTGGGCCTGTTGCTGCTGGTGACCATCCTGGTGGCGATGATCCTGTTCTGGTTCAATGGCCTGATGCCAGAATATGTGCGCCCGGCCAGCCTGGGCTGACCGGAACGCGATGGGCCACTCAGGCAATCGCCTTGAGTGGCGCCGGGTGAGTGCTACGCAGCGCGTGCAGCTGACCTACCAGGTTGACCAGGTCGCGGCAACTGTTCAGGCTTTGCAGCGGGACCCCGCTCAGGGTCACGCCTTCGTCGAGACTCTGACCCTGACCCAGGCGGATGGTCAGGTTGGCGCCGTCCGGGCAGCTGACTTCACAGCGGTCGGGCAGGCAGGCCTGCTCGATCATCTGCCGCATCTCCAGCATCGAAACTCCTATCAACGACATGGTACGACCCTCTCTGTGGGATGGCCTGTTGTGTGTGAGTACACCTTTGTCAGGCGAGGTGCCAATTGATATTGCGCATGCCGCGGCAGGTGTCCATGCGCCGGGGCAATGATGGTGCCGGAATCCTCTAGCACCTTAGTGGAAGATTGCCGGCGCGGGCCGGGTGTTCGGACGCGATGGCAAAGTTAACGACGAGCGGTCTTGTCAGGCCCCAGCGACGCCCACAGGTGCTGAGCCGCATAAGCCCGCCACGGCCGCCAGGCCAGGGCCCGTTCGGCCAGTTGCGCCTGGTCCCCTTCCAGCCTGCGCAACGCCTTGACCAAGGCAACATCGCCCAACGGTAAAGCATCCGCCGCACCCGCCTGGCGCAGCGCCAGGTAGTGCGCACTCCATGGGCCGATGCCCCTGAGCTGGCACAGCTTGCACAGCAGTGCATCGAGGCTCTGCCCGCGCCGCAGCAAGCCGGGCTCGGCCAGCAAGGCATTGGCCAGCGTGCCCAGGGTTGCGGCGCGAGCCCGCGGCATTCCGAGGTTGTCGAACTGCGCCGCCGCCAAAACCGTCAGCGTCGGGAACACGTGGCTCAAGCCCGGCACAGCCAGGCGCAGGGCTTGACCATGGCGCTGCACCAGCCGGCCAGCCAGGGTCATGGCCCCGGCTACGCTGATCTGCTGGCCCAGCACGGTGCGCATCGCTTGCTCACAGGCGTCCCAGCCTTGCGGCAGGCGCAAGCCTGGGCGTTGCTTGATCAGGCGGGCCATGAGCGGATCGGCGCGAAGCCCGGCGTTGATACACGCAGGGTTGGCATCGAGGTCGAAGACTCGCCTCAGCCTGGCGATCACACCCGGCAGCGCCCGCGCCGGAACGCCCTCGAGGCAGATGCGCAGGTGCTGGTTGCCCGAAGGCGTAACGTGCACCACGGCATGCCGGCCGGCAACCACCAGCGAACGGCTGTAGCTGCCGTCCACACAGGTTTCTACGCCGGGAATGCAGCGCGCAGCAAGGAACGCCAGCATCGAAGGCCAGTGGTAAGGGGCATGGTAGCGTAGCCACAGGGTCTCGTGGCGGGCGCCGGGCAGCGACCGGCGCAACATGTGCAACGAACTGAGCTTGGCCATGGCTGCATCATGCCAGCAACTGCGTGACCTGTACCGGCCCTGTCGCCGCCGCAGTGTCGATCATGTGGCCGCGGGGTCCTGCGCGGCCTGCATCTGCCCGAACCGCCCGGCATGGAAATCATCGAACGACTCGGCAATCTCCGCCTGGCTGTTCATCACGAACGGGCCATAACCGACGATCGGCTCGTCGATCGGCGCACCGCTGAGCAGCAGCACGCTGGCGCCTTCCAGCGCTTGCACGACAACATCTTCACCGGCCCGGTCAAGCAACACCAGGCTGGCCGGGCCGGCTTCGCGCTCGTGGTTGATCCGCACGTTGCCGCGCAACACCACCAGCGCCGCGTTGCGCCAGGCCGCCACCGGCAGGTGCAGCGTGGCACCGGCATGCAGACGCAAGTCCCAGACATCCATGGCGGTAAAGGTGCGCGCCGGCCCCGGATGCCCGCGATAGTCCCCCGCGATCACCCGCAGGCTACCGCCCTCGCCGTCCAACTCGACCACCGGAATGTCCTTGGCCAGCAGGGTCTGGTAGCCGGCGGCGGCTCGTTTATCCCGCGCCGGCAGGTTGACCCACAGCTGAACCATTTCCAGCATGCCGCCGCTGCGGGCAAAGCCTGGGGAATGGAACTCCTCATGGATGATGCCGTTGGCAGCGGTCATCCATTGCACATCACCGGGGCCGATCAAGCCACCGGCACCCGTGGAGTCACGATGCTCCAGCTCGCCCTGGTAGACGATGGTCACCGTTTCGAAGCCGCGGTGTGGATGCTGGCCGACGCCACGCCGCGCACTGGTCGGGGTAAACGGATGAGGGCCGGCATAGTCCAGCAACAGAAACGGGCTGATCTTGCTGGCCAGACTGTCGTAGGTGAACAGGCTGCGCACCGGGAAGCCATCACCCACCCAATGGGCGTGAGGGCTGCGGTGGATACCCAGTATGCTTTTCATGAGAAGGCTCCTCTCTTGGCTGCGATCACCTTACCAGCGATGCCAATCAGGCAATAGCCGGCAGAAATGGCCTACATCGTCCTACTTGAGGGACAATCAGAAGAACATGGCGTGGAGTATCGGGTGCCCCGGGTATTGCGACCTCAACCAATGCTCCAGTTGCAACGAAAAGGCTTGCCCGCGCTTGCGCAGCTGCCGATAAAGCGGATCCGCCATTGCCTGCTCAGGCGCCAGTCGGTCCAGATAACGGCGGTTTTCCGCCGAGGAAATCAACTCGAGAAAGACCGCGTAGTCCTCGAACAGCGCGTCGCTATGAGGGTTGTCAGCGCCGAGCTTGGCCAGGCGCTGCAACGGGGTCAGGGCCAGCAACTGTCGAAGGCGGTCGACCTTGGCTGGCGCAGGCAGGCCATGCACTTCGGCAATGGCTACGATGCCGCCTGCAAGAAGCAGTTTCCGGGAAAACAGCAATTTGATGTTGCGTACCCCCAGGCCTTGCCCTCGGCCCTTTTCTCCTCGAAGTTTGCCATCAGGGTCCGGTAGTAGCGAATCAGGTCGTTAAGCAGGAACCTGGCAAGGCCGTGGCCATGGTCATCAGGCACATAACGGCGCAGCAGGTCATGTTGCCACCTGGCAAAGGCGGCCTGCCCATACAGGGGGCGGCCTTCGAGCAGCATCAACATGCGCCTGGTCAACGCGCTGCTGCCTTCACGCTTCCAGCCTATGTGCTCGCTCAGGTCCGCATAGCGGGCCAACGCTTCCCGGCCGAACTTGGCCACGTCGCTCTCGCCCGGGTGGCTGACAGGCCGCAGGATGTCGCCGACCTGGCGCAATATCTGGTCCAGACGCTGCACCGGCAAGCTGCTGTCATGCACGATGAAGAAGTCGATGTCCGAAACCTGGGAAACTTCGCATCGGCCGTAGGAGCCCACGCTGACCACAGCCAGGGGCGAGCAGGCTGTCAGCGGTGCCAGCGTACTGTGCATGGTTTGCCTGAGCGCCTCGATTGCGGCACAGGAGTAGTCGTAGCGCTTTTGCAGATAGGCGGGGGTCAGCAAGGTCTGGCTGGTCATGGGCATAGGCTCGGGAAAAGCCCAAGGTTACCCACGCCGTCCTGCGCAACGCTGTCTGGAAAACTATCCCGCCGGTTGCTGCAACAGGAATGCCTGCACGGCATCGGCACAAGCCTCGGGATGTTCCTGCATGAAGCAGTGCCCACCGGCAACCTGCCTGCTGGTCACCCGAGCATTGAGCGCTGCCAGGCGGTTGACCGAATGGGGCACGAAGGGGTACGTATGCTCACCATACAAGACCTGTGTGGGTGTACGGATCGCCGCCAGGCTGGCCCAGAGACGCCGGGGGAACGAGCTGAATATTTCCACTTCGCGGCTGGGCCGGCACTTGAGTACCACTGCCTCGCCGCAATCACCAATGGCATGCTCGACATACGCTTGCAGCGCTGCATCAGTCCACCCCTTGAAGATGCCGCGGCCCTGCAGCGAAGCCAGCGCTGTCTCTCGATCGGGCCAGTGGCTGCGGCGGCTGGCAGCCTTGCGAGCAAGGCCATGGCGCCGGTGCAGGCCAAGCAATGCAGCCGCGCCCATTACCCCGAGCATGCGCCGGCTGAACAACACCGGGTCAAGCAGCACGGCACGGCTGAACAGGTGCGGTTCACTGGCCAGGATCAAGCCGGTGAGCACGCCCCCGAAGCTGTGCCCCACGGCAAACCGCGGTACCTCGCCATACTCGCCGCGCCCGGCGCTGAAGGCTTCCAGCGCCAACGCGGCGGTACGATTCCAGCCGCGAAATGCCCCACCATGGTCGCTGTCGCCATGGCCCTGGACATCGCTGAGCCACAGGTCGAAATGTTCACCCAGACGCATCAGCAAGGGCTGGTAGGTCAGGCAGCAAAAGCCATTGCCGTGCAAGAAATGCAGCAGCGGCCGGCCACTGGCCGGGGTTCGCCAGCCACGCAGGGTGAAGCCTTCAGCGCATTCGTGTGACCAGGGAATCAACTGCATCGGTTTGGTGTGCTCGCAGGCTCAGGAAAACGCCGATTCTACAAACAGCAGCGGGTACAGTGAAATCACCAGCAGCAAGGCCATCAGGACATTGAACAGCATCAGCCAGCGCGGGTTCTGCAACAGGTTGCGCAGGGCGCTGCCGAACATCACCCACACGCCGACGCTGGGCAGGTTGACCAGGGCGAACAGGGCGGCAATCACGATCACGTTGGCCAAATAGCCCTGCGCCGGCGTGTAGGTGGTAATGGCCCCCACTGCCATCACCCAGGCCTTGGGGTTGACCCACTGGAACGCCGCAGCTCCCCAGAAGCCCAGCGGTTTGCGGGCGGCGGACGAGGCCGTGCCGACCGGCCCGGAGGTGGCGATCTTCCAGGCCAGGTACAGCAGGTAGGCCGCGCCGCTGTAGCGCAGTACCGTGTACAGCGCCGGCCAGGCCTTGAACACCTCGCCCAGGCCCAGGCCTACGGCCAGCACCATCACCATGAAACCGACACTGATGCCCATGGCATGGGGAATCGAGCGGCGCACACCGAAGTTCACCCCCGAGGCCAGCAGCATGGTGTTGTTGGGCCCCGGGGTGATCGAGGACACGAAGGCGAACAGCACGAAGGCGGTCAGCAGGTCGGCAGAGGCAAGCATGGCGGGCATTCCATTTTCTTCATGGGTGCTGTCACACTAACGGAGTCGCCTTGCCGGCGACTGGTACAGTTTTAGAAAAATACGTAGATACACATTACTGTACCGACCACAAGCGCCCAAGGAAGCCCTCGCCATGACCGTCACCATTCGCCCTGCCGTCCCCACTGATGCCGCGCAGATCCTGGCCTTCATCACCGAGCTGGCCGAGTATGAACGCGCCCGTCACGAGGTGGTCGCCAGTATTGCCGATATCGAGCACAGCCTGTTCGGCGCGGGCAGCACAGTGCACAGCCTGATCTGCGAGCGTGACGGCCGGGCCATCGGTTTTGCCGTGTACTTCTACAGCTACTCGACCTGGCTCGGGCGCAACGGCATCTACCTCGAAGACCTGTACGTGACCCCGGAGCAGCGCGGCGACGGCGCCGGCCGGCAATTGCTACGGCACATTGCCCGCGAAGCGGTGGCCAACCAGTGCGGACGGCTCGAATGGAGCGTGCTGGACTGGAACGAGCCGGCGATAGGCTTCTACCAGTCGCTGGGGGCCGAAGCACAGGACGAGTGGGTGCGCTACCGGCTGGATGGCGACAAGCTGGCCGCATTCGCGCGCGGTTGAACCAGCCCTTTGCACATTGACGCCACGCTCAACCCATGCTCTTCTTACACCTCGCGTTCAGGTGCCCCCTTGGGGTGAAACGGGAAACCGGTGCGTCACAGGCCCTCGAGCAGGGCCGGACAAAGCCGGTGCTGCCCCCGCAACGGTAAGCGAGCGAAGCGTCAATACCACTGTGCCCGTAGGCGAGCATGGGAAGGTGATGCTTTCCAGGAGCCCGGCTCCTCCTCGCAAGCCCGGAGACCGGCCTGGCGTTCATGAACACCCCGCGGTGGGCGGGCGCTGTTGCATCCCCCTGGGCAGTCACGCCCGGGGCTGCCGCGCTTGCCCGTTGCCCCAAAAAGCAGAGGAACGCGTCATGCCCGTCACCAGTGCCAAACCACACAGCATTACCACCCCGGTCACCCTCAGCCAGCGTGTCGTCATCGCCGTCGGCGCCAGCCTGTTGGGCCTGTGCCTGGTGTACTTCGCCGGTTTTTCCCACATCGAGGCCGTGCACAACGCGGCCCACGACACCCGCCACAGCGCCGCCTTCCCCTGCCACTGAGTACGCCTGATGATCATGCGCATTGCCCGCACGGCGGGTTTCAGCGGGCTGCTTGCGGCCTTGTTGCTGACCCTGTTGCAAAGCTTCTGGGTCGCCCCGCTGATTCTCGAGGCGGAAACCTACGAGTCGGCGGTACCAGCGGCTCACCACGAGCATGGCAGCGAGGTGCCAGCCCATGAGCACGACGCCGAAGCCTGGTCACCGCAAGACGGCTGGCAACGGGTACTGTCGACCACCGGCGGCAACCTGGTGGTCGCGGTCGGCTTCGCCCTGATCCTCGCCGCCCTGTACAGCCTGCGCGAACCGCGGCGTATCGGCACCGGTGCACTGTGGGGCCTGGCCGGCTTCGCCGTGTTCTGCCTGGCCCCTACCCTGGGCCTGCCGCCGGAACTGCCAGGTACCGCTGCCGCCGACCTGGGGCAACGTCAGGCCTGGTGGGTCGGCACGGCGAGCGCTACCGCCGCGGGCCTGGCCTTGCTGGTGTTCGCCCGCCACTGGCTGCTGAAAGTGCTGGGCACCGCGCTGCTGGTGATCCCGCATGTGCTTGGCGCGCCACAACCCGAGGTGCATGCAAGCCTTGCCCCCGAAGCACTGGCAAACCAGTTCAAGCTGGCCTCCTGGCTGACCAATGCCGCCTTCTGGCTGGCCCTGGGCATGCTCAGCGCCTGGCTGTTCCGCCGCACCCGCCAGGCCTGATGCAGGCTTTTTTCGCCGGCTTCGGCTGCCGCCGGGGTTGCCCGGCGGATGCCCTGGAAGCACTGCTGCGCCAGGCTTTGAACAACCAGGGCCTGGCGCTTGCCGACTTGCATGGCATCGCCAGTGTCAGCCTCAAGGCCGACGAGCCCGGCCTGCACCAGCTGGCCGAACGCCTTGCGGTACCGCTGGTGCTGTACCCTACCCGGCAACTGCAAGCCTACGAGGCGCTGCTCAGCCACCGCTCTGCCGCCGCCCATGCCCACAGCGGCTGCTGGGGGGTCGCAGAAAGCGCAGCGTTGGCCCTGGCCAGCGAGCGTCTGGGCACCGCCCGGTTGCTGCTGACCCGCCAGGTCCTGGGGCCGGCCACCCTCGCCCTGGCCGGTTGAACGTTCCACCGCAACTTCCTGCAAGGACTATCATGACGGTCTATTTTATCGGCGCCGGGCCCGGCGACCCGGAACTGATCACGATCAAGGGGCAACGGCTGATCCGCCAGTGCCAGGTGATCATCTATGCCGGCTCGCTGGTGCCTGCTGCGGTGCTCGAAGGCCATCAGGCCGAAACCGTGATCAACAGCGCCGAACTGCACCTGGAACAGATCATCGCGGCCATGCGCAATGCGCACGAGCAAGGCCATGACGTCGCCCGGGTACACAGTGGCGACCCCAGCCTGTACGGTGCCATCGGCGAGCAGATCCGCCACCTGCAGGCACTGGGCATCGACTACCAGATCGTTCCCGGCGTCACTGCCACAGCGGCCAGCGCCGCCCTGCTCGGCTGCGAACTGACCCTGCCGCAAGTCGCGCAAACGGTGATCCTGACACGCTATGGCGACAGCTCGCCAATGCCGCCTGGTGAGCAACTGGGCGAGCTCGCGCGGCATGGCAGCACCCTGGCGATTCACCTGGGAGTCAAGCATCTTTCGCGCATTGTCGATGAATTGCTGCCGCACTACGGCGCGCAGTGCCCGGTGGCGGTGGTGCATCGCGCCACCTGGCCAGACCAGGACTGGGTCCGCGGCACCCTGGGCAATATCGTCGGACGCGTGGCAGCAAAAGGCTTTCGGCGCACCGCGCTGATCCTGGTCGGCCATGTGCTGGGCGACACACCCTTTGCCGAGTCGGCCTTGTACCGTGCCGGGCACGCCCACCTTTACCGCCCTGGCGACTGAGCATTGCCAGGCGCGTCGCAGGCGTAGCAGACTCCGTGTTCCCACCTGCGAACAGGAGTCATGCAATGCTGGAGCTACGCCCCAACTGTGAATGCTGCGATACCGATCTGCCGGGTGACAGCAGCGACGCGCTGATCTGCTCGTTCGAATGCACGTTCTGTCGCGCCTGCGCTGAAACCCGTTTCCACGGCCGTTGCCCGAACTGCTCCGGCCAGCTGGTGGCCCGCCCGGCAAGGGTCGGCCAGGCCCTGGTCAATAATCCCGCCGCTACCCAGCGCGTGAACAAGGCGCATTCCGCCTGCGCCAGCACGGCCTGAAACCGGCATCGCCGCGTTGCCAGGGCGGTGGTTTCTCCTTCTTTGTAGGACTTTTCAACAACAAGCGCGGGGACTTTCAACACTTCTATACTCGGCATTACCAAATGTTCGGAATGATCGTATCGTGCAGCGCGTCCGATAACCCCATTTGTTGACGTATTCCTGAGTGATCCAGGAAGCGGACCACATCTTCACAGGAGTTTTCCTCATGACAACCGTGCTGATCGTTGACGACCACCCCATCGTCCGGCTGTCGTTGCGCCTACTACTCGAGCGCGAGCGTTTCAACGTCGTCGGCGAGGTCGGCAATGGCAGCGAGGTGGCGCAGGTGGCCCGCGAGCTGCGCCCGGATGTAGTCATTCTCGATATCGGCCTGCCTGGCCTGGACGGCATGGAAGTGATCAAGCGCCTGCAATGCCTGGAGCCGGTGCCCAAGATCATGGTGCTGACCGGGCAGGCCACCGACCTGTACGTGCGCCGCTGCCTGGACGCCGGGATCGGTGCGTTCGTCACCAAGGAAGAAGACCATGAAGCCCTGCTGTTTGCCCTCAAGGCCTTGGTCAAGGGCTACTCGACCTTTCCGCAGATGTCGGTCAACAGCAACTCCCTGGAAAGCGAGCCCGTGCGCCTGGCCAGCCTCTCCAACCGCGAAATGGAAGTGCTGCGGCGCCTGGCACGCGGCGAAAACAACAAGAACATCGGCACCTGCATGAACCTCAGCGCCAAGACCATCAGCACCTACCGGGGCCGCATCATGGAGAAGCTCAAGACCGAATCCCTGGTGGAAATGGTCGACCTGGCCAAGCGCAACAGCGTCTACTGAGCGCGCGACTGCCATGAAGCGCCTGCTGGCAAGCGCCCTTCTGGCCATCGGCCTGGTCAGCTCCGGCGCGCTGCTGGCCAACAGCGAACCCCGCCAGTTGCTGGCCCGCTCGGTCAGCGCCGCCGCGCCTCTGGCCCTGTCCAGCGAGGACCGGCAATGGCTGCAGCAACGCCAGCGTCTGGTGCTGGGCAGTTCACGGCCCGACTACCCACCGCTGGAAATCAACGTCAGCCAGCGTGACTATGAGGGCCTCAGCGCCGACTACGCAGGGATCATTGCCGAGCAACTAGGTATCGACATCGAAGTGCGCCGTTTCGACAGCCGTCATGAAGCCATCGCTGCGCTGCGGGACGGCCGGATCGACCTGCTGGGCAGTTCCAACGCGTTCGAGGCGGCCGACGCCAAGCTCAGCCTGAGCGCGCGCTACGCCGATGACCTGCCGGTCATCGTCACCCGCGAGGGGGCGAGCCTGAAGAACACCTCCGATCTCGCCGGCCTGCGCCTGGCCATGGTCGACCATTACCTGCCCGCCAGCAACGTCCGGGCCCTGTACCCGAAAGCGCAACTGAGCCTGTATCGCTCGACCCTCGCCGGGCTGGCCGCCGTCGAGCTGGGTGAGGCCGACGCCTACCTGGGCGATGCCATCAGTACCGATTTCACGATTGGCAAGATTTACCAGGGCACCTTGAAGATTGACCACTTCTGCCCGGTCGCCCCCGGGGCATTTGCCTTTGCCCTGGCCAATGACAACCCGCGCCTGCGCCGGCTGGTCGACGCGGCGCTGGCGCGCATCAGCGATAGCGAACGCCTGAACATCCTGCGCCGCTGGAGCAGCGGTAACACCAGCCTGCTGTTGCAGCGCCATCTCGCCGCACTGACCGATGAAGAAGAGGCCTGGATCGCGGCCAACCCCGACGTCAGCGTACTGGTCAACACGTCGCTGGCACCGTTGACGTTCAACGACACCCAGCATCGCCCCAGCGGCATCACCCTCGATCTGCTCAAGCAGATATCGCTGCGCACGGGGTTGCGTTTCAAGCCGGTCGAAAGCCCTTCGGCCCATACCATGATCAAGCGCCTGGTCCGCGGTGACGCGCAAATGATCGGTGCCCTGGGCTATGGCGCAGACCGTTCGAAACAGCTGCGCTATACCCGTCCTTACCTGGTCAGCCCACGGGTGCTGGTGTCCCGCAGCGACACCCCGTCACCGGTGGTGGCCAGCGCGCTGCAAGACCAGCGTATTGCCTTGATACGCGGCTCTCCGCAACAGGCCCTGTTGCAGCGACGCTACCCGCAGGCCAAGGTGGTCGAAGTGGACAACCCGCTCGGCCTGATGGAGGCCGTGGCCAACGGTAACGCCGACGTCGCCCTGAGCAGCCACATCAATGCTACCTACTACATCAACCATGTATTCAAGGACCGGTTGCGCATCGCCAGCGTGCTCGATGACGACCCCGCCGTCGCCGCCTTTGCCGTGGCCGCAGACCAGCCTCAACTGCAGGCGATCCTCGACAAGGCGCTGCTGAGTATTCCCCCGGAAGAGCTGGACCAGCTGATCAACCGCTGGCGCACCAGCACCCTGGTCAGCGACAGCCCCTGGCGCGACTACCGCACCCTGGCCCTGCAGGTCCTGGTGCTATCGGCCTTGCTGCTGGCCGGGGTGGTGTTCTGGAACAGCTACCTGCGCAAACTCATCAACCAGCGCACCGAGGCCCAGCATGCGCTGCAAGCGCAGCTGGCACTGAGCCGGGGCCTGCTGGAGCAACTGCGCCAGGCCAAGGACGACGCCGAGCAGGCCAGCCAGACCAAAAGCACCTTCCTGGCCACCATGAGCCATGAAATCCGCACCCCGATGAATGCCGTGATCGGCCTGCTGGAGATGGCCCTGGAAGACAGCCGCAGCGGCCGATGCGACGCCCAGACCCTGCAGACTGCCCATGATTCAGCCACAGGCCTGCTTGAACTGATTGGCGATATCCTGGACATTTCGCGTATCGAATCCGGGCACATCACCCTGCAGCCGGTACCCACCAACCTGGTCGAGCTGGTACGCGCCAGCGTGCGGGTGTTCGAAGGCAATGCTCGCGCCAAAGGCCTGCACCTGCACAGCAAACTGCCTGCCGCGGCGGTCTGGGTCCTGGCTGATCCGCTGCGGCTCAAGCAGGTCCTGTCCAACCTGATCAGCAACGCCATCAAATTCACCGACCGTGGCGAAGTGCAGGCCAGCCTGCAGGTTTCGGCGCACGACACTGAGCGCCTGGCGGTGGTACTGAGCGTGCGCGACACCGGCATCGGTATCAGCCCTGCCGACCAGGCCCGGCTGTTCAATGCATTCGTCCAGGCCGACGGCCCACGGGCCCGCCAGGGTGCGGGTCTGGGCCTGGTCATCAGCCGCACCCTGGCCGAGTTGATGGGCGGCACCTTGAGCCTGCAAAGCGTAGAGGGCGTGGGCACCAAGGTGCAGATCAACCTGCAGCTTCCCGCCTGCACGGCACCGGCGCAGGCCGAACAGCACGCCCCGGCCATGGAAAGCGACAGCGGCCCGCTGAACATCCTGGTCGTCGACGACTACCCCGCCAACCTGCTGTTGCTGGAGCGCCAGCTGCATACCCTGGGCCATCGCGTGACCCTGGCCGAGAACGGCGAAACCGCTTTGACATGCTGGCAGGCAGAACACTTCGACCTGGTGATAACCGATTGCAGCATGCCGGTCATGGATGGCCATGAGTTGACCCGTCGTATCCGCAGCCTCGAAGGCGAGCGCGGCCTGCCGCGATGCCGCATTCTCGGGGTGACCGCCAACGCCCAGGCCGAGGAGCGTGCCCGCTGCCTGGCCAGCGGCATGGACGAATGCCTGTTCAAACCGCTCGGCCTGCGTACGCTCAAGACCCATCTGCCCCAGGCCCAGCAGCAGCCGCAGCAACCTCCACCACCAGCGCAACCCGGCAGCGGGCTCAACCTCGGCGAACTGCGTCACCTGACCCAGGGCGATGAACAACTGACGCGGCATCTGCTGGAGCAACTGCTGCAAAGCGTCGGCGACGACCTGGCGGCATTGCGCGCACTGGCCGCAGACGCCCCCGCCGAGGCGTTGCGCGCCCTGGCGCATCGGATCAAGGGCGGCGCGAAGATGCTCAAGGTACGGACGCTGGTCAAGGCCTGCGAAGCGATCGAGCAGGCCCACGACCAAGGCCGCCCGACAGCGCAACTGCGCATGCAGCTGCAGGACAGCTTGCAGGACCTGCTGGTCGAGCTGGGCGATGCACTCAGTGCAATTGCAACGTCGAACTGATCTGGCTGATGGCATCCACCACGTGCCGTGAGCCCTGCTGGATTTCCATGATCACCGTGCCCGCCTCGTTGGCCAGCGCCACACCATGACCGGTGCGGTTCAGGCTGGACTGCATGCTGGCCACTGCCAGCAGCGACAGGTCATGGTTCTGCCGCACCACATCGACAATTTCCAGGGTCGCCTTGCTGGTCCGCGCCGCCAGGCTGCGTACCTCGTCGGCGACCACGGCAAAACCGCGCCCATGCTCGCCGGCACGGGCCGCCTCGATGGCCGCATTCAAGGCCAGCAGGTTGGTCTGGTCGGCGATCCCGCGAATGGTCAGCACGATCTGGCCGATCACATCCGACTGTTTGCTCACCGCATCGATACTGCGTGCGGCGTCGTTCAACTCATGGGAAATCTGCTCGATCACCTGCACAGCCTGCTGTACCACCTGCGTGCCCTTGCGCGCGCAGGCATCGGTTTGCACCGAGCTGGCGTGGGCGGCATCGGCAGCGCTTTGCTGGGTGCTGACCTGGCGAGTAATGTCGCTGGCGAACTTGACGACCTTGTACAAGCGGCCCTTGCTGTCGAAGATCGGGTTGTAGGAAGCTTCCAGATAGACCGTCCGCCCGTGCTTGTCGACGCGCTCGAACCGGTGCGAATGGTACTCGCCGCGGTTGAGCGACGCCCAGAACTCGCGGTAGCCGGCCGACTCCCGCTCATGCGCCAGGCAGAACAGCCCGTGGTGACGACCGACCACCTCCTCCAGGCGATAGCCCATGGTGTCGAGGAAGTTCTGGTTGGCCTTGATCACCCGCCCTTGCGGGGTGAATTCGATCACTGCCATCGAGCGGCTGATGGCCTTTAGCAGGCTCTCGCTCTCGTGCTCCTGAACCACCCGCTGGCTGATATCGGACGCCACCTTGATCACGCTGCTGACCTGCTGCTGCTCATCCAGTACCGGCATGTAGCTGGCCTCTAGCCAGACTTCACGGCCGGCCTTGTCGACGCGCTCGAACGTACCGCTGATGGCCTTGCCCTGCGCCAGTTCACGCCACAATTGCTGGTATTCGGCGCTTTTCGCATAGGCAGGGTCGCAGAACAGCCGGTGGTGCTTGCCGCGCAATTCGTCAGCGCTGTAGCCCATGGCCTGGCAGAAGCGCTCGTTGGCATCGAGGATGGTGCCGTCGGGGGCGAACTCGATCATCGCCATCGAACGGCTGATCGCCGCCAGCTTGGCCTGCAAACCGGCCAGCGCCTGATGGCTGCGCTGAATCTCGACCAGATCGGCTTTGCGATGGAAATCGAACATGACCCCGGACTCCTGTATGCGCGGTGTCCTGAGCATAGATCGCCGCCAGCGCCATGCAAGCACAATGCTAGCACTGCAGAAAACGCTGCGGATTCATTAGCCAACGCTGTTGGTCTGCAGCCATGCAGGTCAGGAGCTTTCCCGCACCATCAACTCGAAGCCAAGGTCCTGCTGCGCGTTCGCTACCCGCTTGCCGTCGAGCAACGCCAGCAGCGCCTGCGCTGCCCCTCGCCCGACTGCGGCCCTGGGCGTGCGAATCGACGTCAGCCGCGGCACCATGTGCGCCGACGCCGGCAGGTCGTTGAAACCGACCATGGCTACCTGCCGCGGCACCTCGACCCCTTGGCGCAAGGCCTGCAGGACCGCGCCCTGGGCCAGGTCGTCGTTGCAGAAGAAAATACCGTCGACGTCCGGCGCCTGCTGCAGCAGTTGGCTGAACAGCGCGCTGCCCAAGGCGATGGACGAAGGCTCCGGCGCCAGCACCTCCAGCTCGGCTGCCTGCAGGCCGGCCTCGGCCAGCGCCTGGCGGAAGCCTTCGGCGCGCTGCATCACCCGCGGGTCGAGCTGCGCAGCAATGAACGCCAGGCGCTTGCGCCCGCGCTCGATCAGGTGGCGTGCCGCAGCGTGCCCGGCCTGCTGCTGGGAAAAACCGACCGACAATGCCCCGGCGTCGCCGTTGAGTTCCATCATGTGCACACAGGGCACGCCACTGGCCGCCAGCATCTGTCGCGATGCCTCGCTGCGTTCGAAGCCGGTCAACAGCATGCCGCAGGGCTGGTAGGCCAGGTAGTTGCGGATCAGGTTCTCTTCCTCGGCGAGATTGTAGTGGTAGTTGCCGATCAGCACCTCCAGCCCACGCGGGCGCATGACATCGTGGATCGCCTCGAGGGTGTCGATGAACAGCTGGTTGGACAGCGACGGAATCAATACCACCACCGACTGGCTGCGGGCCGAGGCCAGGGCCCGGGCCGCCGGGTTTGCCACATAGCCGAGGCTCGCCGCTGCGGCAACGACCTTTTCGACCAGTGCCGGGGCGACGGTGCTGACACCACGCAAGGCGCGCGATGCGGTGATCGGGGAAACCCCGGATTGCCTGGCGACTTCTGCCAGGGTGGGACGACCTGTGGTACGCGAGCCGGTGCGGGACATGGATGTTGTAATTTTACTACTTGCAAGGAAGGGGAACGGCCACTAAGGTAGCGCTGTCTCAGGACGCAGGCAATGTAATCTTTGGTCGCAGCCATCACCGGCTCGCCGCCGAGCGTCCATACTGCGTATGACAAGATCAATAACACCGGGGAGGTGGCTGTTCGTCGACGACGAGACAGCGCTATCTTACCCGCAGGAGGTACTGATGAATTCTCCCCTGTCTGCCATCGTGGTGATGGGCGTGGCCGGTTGCGGCAAAAGCTGCATCGGCGCGGCCATCGCCGCCCGAAGCGGTGGCCGCCTGATCGAAGGCGACGCGTTCCACCCTGCCGAGAACATCCGCAAGATGAGCGCTGGCATCCCCCTGGACGACAGCGACCGCGCCGGCTGGCTGGTGCGCCTCGGCCAGGAACTGCAGGCAACCACCCAGGCCGGGGAGCGCCCGATCCTGACCTGTTCGGCACTCAAGCGCCGCTACCGCGAAACCCTGCGCGAGGCCATGCCCGGGCTGGTGTTCGTGTTCCTCGAACTGTCGCCCGCCGAGGCCGAAAAACGCGTGCTGGCCCGTCCCGGGCATTTCATGCCGGCGAGCCTCATCGACAGCCAGTTCGCTGCGCTGGAATCGCCGCGTGGCGAACCCCTGACCCTGGCACTGGATGCTACCCAACCCATCGACGCGCTGGCCGAAGCGGTAGACCGCTGGCTAAAGCAGCGCGGTGAGCGGAGCCTGGCCCAAACCGCCTGATCCGGCGGCTTCATCGGCCTGGCAAAGACAGCGCTACCCGACCCGTAACTGCGGGCAAAGTTTCAAAAATCTACGCCAAAACAACGATAAGACCGAGGCCTTCAAACCATGTTCGGACTGGCTACTGATACCTTCCTGCTGCTCGACGCGCTGGTTACAATCGTCGGGCTGATCCTGCTGATCACCCACTTCAAGGTCCACCCCTTCGTCGCCCTGACCCTCGCGGCCGGCTTCCTTGGCCTGACCTCCGGCATGCCGGTGGCCAAGGTAATGAAATCGTTCCAGGACGGCTTCGGTGGCGTACTGGGCTTCGTCGGCATCGTGCTCGCCCTGGGCACCATGCTCGGCAAGCTGATGGCCGACTCCGGTGGCGCCGACCAGATCGCACAAACACTGATTCGCGCCTTCGGCAAGAAGAACGTGCACTGGGCAATGATGTTCGCTGCCTTCCTGGTGGGTATCCCGCTGTTCTTCGAGATCGGCTTCGTGCTGCTGATACCGCTGGTGTTCATCGTCGCCCGGCGCTCCGGCGTGTCGTTGATCAAGATCGGCATTCCGCTGCTGGCCGGGCTGTCGGTGGTGCACGGCCTGGTCCCGCCGCACCCGGGCCCGCTGCTGGCCATCGGCATCTTCCATGCCGACATCGGCAAGACCATCTTCTATGGCCTGATCGTGGCCCTGCCGACCGCCATCATCGCCGGCCCGCTGTTCGGTAACTTCATCTCCCGCTACATCCCCGGCAGCCCCTCGCAGGAGCTGATGGACCAGATTGCCAAGGAGTCCGACCAGGGCAACCTGCCGAGCTTCACCATCACCCTGGTCACCGTGCTGCTGCCAGTGGTCTTGATGCTGCTGAAGACCTTTGCCGACGTGGTACTGCCCGCCGAGCACATCGTGCGCCAGTGGATGGACCTGATCGGCCACCCCATCACCGCGCTGCTCGCAGCCCTGCTGCTGGCTTTCTACACCTTCGGCGCGGCCCGTGGCTTCAACCGCCAGCAGATCATGAAAATGCTCGACCAGAGCCTGGCACCGACCGCCGCGATCGTGCTGATCGTCGGCGCCGGCGGTGGCTTCAAGCAGATGCTGGTGGACACCGGCGTGGGTAACGTGATCGGGCAGATGGCGGTGCAGGCCGAGATCTCGCCGATTCTGCTGGCCTGGCTGGTGGCCGCGGTGATCCGCATCGCCACCGGTTCCGCCACGGTCGCCACCATTACTGGCGCGGGCATCGTCGCGCCGGTGATTGACCTGGTTCCGGGGGTGAACCGTGAGCTGCTGGTATTGGCCACCGGTGCCGGCTCGCTGATCCTGTCGCATGTCAACGATGCCGGTTTCTGGCTTGTGAAGCAGTACTTCAACATGACCGTGGCGGAAACCTTCAAGACCTGGAGCATGATGGAGACCATCCTGTCGATCGTCGGCATCATCTTCATCCTGCTGCTGTCCCTGGTGGTGTGACCGTTGATCGGGGTGATGGCACCCTGCAGCGCCGGGTAGGGCCGAAACGAAGTATCAGCCCTACCCGAAGCCAAGGAGCCTGCCATGCCCCGTTCAAGTATCTTGCTGATCACCCTCTTCGCAGCGCCGCTGGCCCTCGCCGCCGGCACGGGCCCCACCTACCCCGACGACCCGCACAATCCGGCGCCCAAGCCGGGTGTGGACAGCACCCTCAACCCCATCGAGCAGCCCATGCCACGCGATACCGACCCGCGGATCAAGGGCAACGACCCCGACAGCCCGCCGGCCAAGCAGGATGACAACCGGGACTTGCCGGGAATGGATGGCAGCGGCTCGGAAGGAACCGGGCGGCAGGGTGGCGCCGACAACCAACGTTGAGCCACAGCCGGACGCTGCCACCTACCCTGTGGCAGCACCTCACCACTGGCGCTTGTCCGGCCTGGTCAGCCCCAGCTTCTCGATGCGGTAGCGCAGCATGTCCCGCGACAGGCCGAGCATGCGCGCAGACTTGGTCACGTTCCAGTCCGTGCGGTCCAGGGTCCGGCACACCAGGTCGCGCTCCATGTCCGGCAGGCTGGTCCCTGGCGCGGGCTCATGCCGAGGGATGTCGAACATCGCAGGCGCCGGCTGCTGCACCATTGGTTCGTCAATCAGGGTCAGGCACAGGTTCAGCTGGTGCGCCTGCACCACGTCGTTCGGAGCCAGCAGCACGGTCTGCTCCAGCATGTTGCGCAGTTCACGTACATTGCCCGGCCAGCTGTAGCCGAGCATCAGGTTTTCCGCTTCGGCGGAAAAGCGCAGGTTCGGCTTGCCATAACGCCTGCCGTGGTGGGCCAGGAAATGCCTCGCCAGCAGCAGCACATCCTGGCCACGGGCATACAGGCGCGGCACTTTCAGGGCGATGATGCGCAGGCGGAAGAACAGGTCGCGGCGGAACTTGCCCTGCTGCACCATCTGTTCCAGGTTGCAGTTGGTGGCGCTGATCACCCGCAGGTCGACCTTGCGCTCCTTCACCGCACCGATGCGGCGGATGCTGCGGTCCTCCAGCAATTTGAGCAGCTTGGCCTGCAAGGTCAGGTCCATCTCGCCAATCTCGTCGAGGAACAGGGTGCCGCCATCGGCCGCCTCTACCAGGCCCACCCGGCGCTCCTTGGCATCGGTAAAAGCGCCCTTCTCGTGGCCGAACAGCTCCGCTTCCAGCAGATTGGCCGGGATCGAGGCGCAGTTGAACTCGATGAACGGCCCTTTGCTGCGTGAACCGTCGAAATGCAGGGCACGCGCCACCAGTTCCTTGCCGGTGCCGGTCTCGCCTTCGATCAGCACCGGCGGCAAGTCGTTGCTGGTCATGCGCCGCTCGGCGTCCAGCAGCTGGCGCAAGGTGTGCTTGAGGCCAAGCATGCTCGGCGATTCGCCGATCAACGCCTGCAAGCCGGACTTCTGCGCCTCGCGCTCCTGGTAGAACGACAACGTGCGCTCCATGCGTTCGGTGGCCAGGGCCTTGTCCAGGGTCAGCTTGAGCTCGGCCAGTACCACCGGCTTGGTCAGGTAATGGAAAGCCCCCTCCTTCATGGCCTGTACCGCATCTTCGACATTGCCGTAACCGGTCATCATGATCACTTTCAGGTCCGGCACCTGTGCCACCAGGGTGCGCAGCAGGTCGTGCCCGCTCATGCCCGGCAGCGAGTTGTCGGTCAGCACGGCATCGGGTCGGGCTCGCTTGATGTGCTCCAGCGCCAGTTCCGCGCTGTCGCACAGGGTGACCTCGAAGCCCTTGAGGCTGAGGTAGGTACGGATGTTGTCGGCGAGGACTTCATCATCCTCGACGACCAGGATGCTGTGCTCCATGGGCCCCTCCCGCTGCAATGTTGAATGTGAGGCTGACGCGGGTTCCTTCCTGTTCACGGCTGCTCAGGCTGACCGAACCGCCAAAACGCTCCATGATGCGCTTGACCAGGGCCAGGCCTACGCCAAGGCCGCCCTGTTTGGTGGTGTAGAACGGCTTGAACACCATGCGTTCCTGCTGCTGGCTCATGCCCTTGCCGGTGTCGACCAGGACCAACTCGGCACGCTGGCCATCCTGCACGCTGACCTGGGCACACAGCAGGCCGCCCTCAGGCATGGCTTCCAGGGCATTGGAAAACAGGCTGTTGAGAATCTGCGTGAGCTGCAGCGGCTGGCTGTTCACCCACTGCAAAGCGGGGCCTTCGTAGCGGAAGCGTATGCCGTTGCGGTCGATCTGCTGGGCGAAAGCCAGCCGGGTATCCTCGATGGCCGCCACCAGGTCCACGGCTTCGGCCTCGTCGCTGGTGGGGCGCAGCGACACCAGAAAGTCGCGTACCCAGCGCGACATGCGGTCGACCTGGCTGATGATGTCAGCAATGTTCTTTTGCGCCGCAGGGGCGGCGATTTCCTGGGCCAGTTCGGCGCTGGAGCGGATGTTCGCCAGCGGGTTGCGCAGGCTGTGCGCCACCGCAGACGACATCTCGCCCAGGGCGACATAGGTTTCATTGGCCACCAGCCGGTCCTGCTGCAGTTGCAGCAGCTGCGCGGCACGCCGCACGATCCAGAACAGGCCGAAGTAGATCAGCGCCCCGCCCACCAAAGTCGAGGCCCAGATCAACACGTAGCCGCGCTGGATGCGCCGGGCCAGGTCCTGGGGCTCCTTGTAGATTTCAACCATGGCCAGCACCTGTTCGCCTTGGCTGTCGAACAGCGGAATGTAGTTTTCAATGAACAGCGAACGCGGTTCACGCTGGAACTTCTGCTCTTCGCGGTCATCGTTGGCCTGGTGGTAGCTGGCCGAGACAGCCTTGCGCGAGTGGAAAGCGCGGTCGAGGTCGCCATCGGCCTCGATGCGCTCGCCGATCAGTGCCGGGTTGGTTGACCAGATGATGGTGCGATCGCGGGCATAGACGTTGGCCAGCAATATGTCCGGCAGGTGCGCGACATGGTCGAGGAATTCCACCCGGGTCGATTCGGCCAGCGCCGGGCTGAACTGCAAGTGCTGCTGGTCCAGGCGCGGATCGAGCAGCTCGCCCATGGTGCTGCCCGGCGGTAATTGCGAATGGCGCACCTCGGCCTGAGCGATGGCCTGGATGAACTGGGCGGTCAGCATGGCGTCACGCTCGACACTGTCGCGCACCACGAAACGCGTCGACACATAACCCAGCCCGCCCGCCACGGCGGCAATGATCAGCAGGCTGATCAACGAGAACCAGCGCAGCAGGTTGAACTCGAGCAATGGCATGGCCAGACCGCGAGCGGTCGTATTGGCCTTGCCATGAACGTCGTTCTGCAGCGTCTGCATGTGCATCCACCCCGGCAGCCGCAACTGCCATACATTGTCACGCTTCACCTAGCGGGCAGCAAAAATCCGGCCAGCCATGAAAAACCCATAACAATCCTTTCAAATCAGAGAGTTAGCCAGTTTTGTTAAGTCCCAGTAGAGGACAAAGCCCCACATTTGGGGCATTTCACCCAGATCAATCATTTCCTTTAAAAACAGTAACTTATAAATGTTTTCTAATTTTTTTCAGAAGCATTGAACAGACGAAAACCTAACGAAACCCGGGTGCCAAGACCTTCGCGGCTGCTAAGCCGGACCGTGCCACCGAAGCGTTCCATGATGCGTTTCACCAGCACCAGCCCCACGCCCAGCCCACCCTGCTTGGTGGTGAAAAAGGGCCGGAAGGCCATGCGCTGCTGCGCTTCGCTCATGCCCTTGCCGTTGTCGCAGAGGCGCAGGGTCAGGCTCCGCCGGTCATGCCGCACCACCTCGACACGCAGCCGCCCACCCTGCTCCATCGACTCCAGGGCATTGGCGATCAGGCTGCTGAAAACCTGCCGCAGTAGCGCCGGGTGCCCCAGTATCTGCACGGCCGGCAATGCCTGCAGATCCAGGCTCACCCCGCCGCGCGCCAGCGGTACCGCGTAGGCCTGCAGGCTATCCTGCAGGGCCTGCGGCAGGTCCACCGCCACCGCCTCATCGTCGATCGGGCGCAGCGATTGCAACATCTGGCGGATCCACTGCGACATGCGGTCGACCTGGCTGATGATTTCGTTGACGTTGCGCTGCGCCGGGCCATCGTCGAAGGCCTGCGCCAGTTCGGCGCTGGAGCGGATGTTGGCCAGTGGGTTACGCAGGCTGTGGGCCACCGCCGAAGACACCTCGCCCAGCGCCACATAGGTTTCGTTGTTGACCAGGCGCTTCTGCTGCACCGCCAGCAGCCGCGCGGCGCGGTGCATGATGCCGTACAGGCCGAAATAGACCAGGCCGGCGCCGACGGCGATCGCCAGCCAGATCAGGATCAGCCCACGCTCGATGCGCCCGATCAGGTCACGGGGCTCCTTGTAGATCTCGACCATCGCCGTGACCTGCTCACCATCGGCGGTGAACAACGGAATGTAGTTCTCGATGAACAGCTGCTCGGGCGGGGCGACGAACTTCCGTTCGGCACGCACCTGGTCGACGTCCTGATAGCTGGCTGCGACCCGCATCCGGTACTCGAAGGCCCGCTCCAGGTCGGCATCGCCTTCGACCAGCTTGCCGACCAGCGCCGGGTTGGTGGACCAGATCACCGTTCGGTCCGGCGCATAGATGTTGACCAGCAGCATGTCGGGCAGGTGGGCGATATGGTCGAGGAACTCGCCACGCGCCCTGCGCCGGGCGTCCGGGTCGACGTCGAGCAGGTTGGCGCGATCATTGCGCGGGTCGAGCAGCTCACCCATGGTGCGCACGTTAGGGATCGACACATGGCGCACTTCGGCGTCGGCGATGGAGGTAATGAACTGCGCGGTGAGCAAGGCATCGCGCTCGACGCTTTCGTCGATGATGAAACGGCTGGATATCAGCCCCAGCCCGGCCGCTACCGAAAGAATGATGGCCAGGCTGACCCAGGCGTACCAGCGCAGCAGGTCGAACGGTCTGCGCGAGGTGGCCAGCTCGCTACTGGCAGGCACTTCGATAGTGTCGGAACGAGGGGGGATGTCCATGGCGGACTCCACGGCTGGGCACCTTCAGAAGGTTAGCCCAGAGTCGGGGAAGCCATCGCTTCGGCCCGATGCTATCCGCCGAAGGGTATTGCCTGGTCCCGGCTGCCCGCGCGCCCGGTGGGCCTTGGCGCCTGCTGGCCGGTCAGGGCCTGCTGTCTGTCAGGCCCTGCAACCTGCGGTATTCCCGCAACACATCGGGCACATAGCGCCGGGTCTCGGCGAACGGCGGTACCGCGCCGCGGCGCAGCACCGCCTCGGGGCCGGCGTTGTAGGCGGCTACCGCGAGGGTGATGTCGTTGTCGAACAGGTCGAGCATGCGCTTGAGGTAGCGCGCCCCGCCCTGCACGTTGTCTTCCGGGTCCAGGCGGTCTTGCACGCCCATTTCACGGGCGGTATCCGGCATCAGCTGCATCAACCCTACCGCGCCCGCCGGTGACCGCGCCTTGGGGTTGTAACCGGACTCGGTCTTGATCACCGCATGCAGCAGCGCCGGCGGAACATTGTGCGTGCGCGCTGCGGCAGCGACCAGCCTGGCGTAGGGGCGGCCGGTGATCAACTGCGCGTTGGCCGGCCCGGCCTGGCCCTGCGGCTCGCTGATCACGGTTTCGTAAAGGCGCCCGGGCCGATGGACGTTGGTCAGTATGTAGCTGCCTTTGGCATCGATGGACACGTACACATCGGCCTGGGCAGCGCCTGCGGCCAGCCAGACCAAACCGAGAATGAGTCCACGCATGTCGGTCGCCTCTTCGTCGTGCCCCCCAAACTGGGGGAAATGCCCCGGAAAACCCGAGGTCGATGAGCACGACGCAAGCACTGTGCCGCTTCCGTTGCGGCATGGCGCAAGGCCCCGCGGCAGACGTGCACGGCTGTTGCATGGTGCCTGCACAACTCGAGTCCCGATGCAGCGGAGGGCTTCACCATGCAGCGCAGAACCAACCCCCAGCGTGGCTTCACCCTGCTCGAACTGTTGGTCGTGCTGGTGGTGCTCGGCCTGTTGGCCGGCATCGTTGCGCCCAAGTACTTCAGCCAGCTCGGCCGTTCCGAAGCCAAGGTCGCACGGGCGCAGATTGAGGGGCTGAGCAAGGCCCTGGACCTGTACCGGCTCGAAGTCGGCCACTACCCCAACAGTGAGCAAGGCCTGCAGGCACTGGTGGTCGCGCCCAGTGGCGAAACGCGCTGGACCGGTCCGTACCTGCAGAAAGCCGTGCCGCAAGACCCATGGGGCCGGCCGTACATCTACCGGCAGCCCGGCGAGAACGGCACTGAATACGACCTGCTGTCGATGGGCAAGGACGGCCAGCCGGGTGGCGACGGCGAAAACGCCGAAATCACCAGCTGGCAGTAGGCAGCGCGGCCATGCGCTATGTCCTCAAGGCCCTGGGCAGGCAGGGCGTGGTGCAGCTGCAGATCGACGCCGAGGACCCCGAGCAGGCCCGCCGTCAGGCCGAGGACCAGGGCCTGCGCGTGCTCAGCCTGCATGGCCAGGGCGGCGCCCTGTGGCAGCTGGCCAGGCGCCGCGAGGCCAGCTTCGAGCTGGTGCTGTTCAGCCAGGAGCTGGCGACCCTGCTCGGCGCCGGCCTGCCGCTGATCGACGCGCTGGAAAGCCTGGCGGAAAAGTCCCCGGCAGGCGCGACGCGCAAGGTATTGAACGAGTTGGTCCGCCAGTTGTACGAAGGCCGTTCGCTATCCCAGGCCCTGGCCGCGCAACCACGGGCGTTCCCGCCGCTTTACGTGGCACTGGTGCAATCCAGCGAACGCACCGGTGCGCTGGCTGATGCCCTCACCCGCTACATCGGCTACCGCCAGCGCCTGGACCTGGTACGGCAAAAGCTGCTGGGCGCTTCGGTCTACCCCTTGCTGCTGTTGCTGGTTGGCGGTGGCGTGGTGTTGTTCCTGCTGGGCTACGTGGTGCCGCGTTTCAGCCAGGTGTTCGAGGGCATGGGCAGCGAGTTGCCCTGGCTTTCCCGCGGCCTCATGCAGGTCGGCCTGTTCCTGCATGCCCGGCAACTGCCGCTGGCAGTGGGCGGCATCGGCTTGCTCACGCTGCTGTGGCTGCTGCGCCGCCAGCCGCGGGTGCGGCGCTGGGCCGCCCGCCAGTTGCGGCGTGTGCCGGCGTTGCACCAGCGCTTGCTGATGTACGAACTGGCACGCTTCTACCGCTCGCTGGGCATCCTCCTGCAAGGCGGCATTCCGGTCCTCAGCGCCATGGGCATGGCCCACGGCCTGCTCGGCAGCGTCGCGGCCCAGGGCCTGGACCAGGCCTGCCAGCGGGTCGGCGAGGGCCTGCCGCTGTCCGAAGCGCTGGAGGCCGGGCAACTGGTGACGCCGGTCTCGCTGCGCCTGCTGCGGGCCGGTGAGCAGTCCGGTAACCTCGGCGAGATGCTGGAGCGCTGCGCCGATTTTCACGACCAGGAGATTGGTCGCTGGGTGGAATGGTTCGTCAAACTGTTCGAACCGCTGCTGATGACGTTCATCGGCCTGCTGATCGGCCTGATCGTGGTCCTGATGTACATGCCGATCTTCGAGCTGGCGTCGAGCATTCACTGAGGCGCGGGCAGCTGCGCCTGTACGCCGCGCGGCGCTCTGCAATGCGCCCCGACCGGCAAACCGAGGTCGGCGTTGATGATCGCTCCGCAGATATCATTCGGCGTGATAATAACCTTCGTCCCGTTCGATTCGTGCCTTGCGCGCAAGACACTCACACTCCGCCCACTACTCATATTCTGGCGGAGTTCTCCATGGAACAATCACTCAAACCCTTGCGCTTGCCCCTCGCTGCCCTGGCAGTGGTGGTGATCAGCGCTTGCGGCCGAACCCCCGACGCTGTGCAGGCTCCCACCGCGCCGAAGGTCAGTGTGGCGAAGGTGATCGAGCAACCGATCAATGAATGGGACGAATTCACCGGCCGCCTCGAGGCCCCGGAAACCGTCGAAGTACGCCCGCGGGTGTCCGGCCAGATCGACCTGGTGGCATTCACCGAAGGCGCCCAGGTCAAGAAAGGCGACCTGCTGTTCCAGATCGACCCACGCCCGTTCCAGGCCGAGGTCCGCCGCCTCGAAGCGCAACTGCAGCAGGCCAAGGCCACTGCCATCCGTAGTGCCAACGAAGCGCGCCGCGGCGAACGCCTGCGTGACAGCAACGCGATCTCTGCAGAACTGGCCGAATCGCGCAGCAGCGCCGCCGCCGAAGCCCGCGCCGGGGTTGACGCAATCCAGGCCCAGCTTGACCTGGCCCGCCTCAACCTCAGCTTTACCCGTGTCACCGCGCCGATCAGCGGCCGGGTCAGCCGTGCCCTGTTCACTGCCGGCAACATCGTGACTGCCGATGTCACCCCGCTGACCAGCGTGGTGTCTACCGACAAGGTGTACGCCTACTTCGACGCCGACGAGCGCGTGTACCTCAAGTACACCCAACTGGCCCGCGAAGGCCAGCGTGGCCAGAGCACCCCCGTGTACCTTGGCCTGACCAACGAAACCGGTAACCCGCACCTGGGGCAGATGAACTTCGTCGACAACCAGGTCAACCCGCGCACCGGCACCATCCGTGGCCGGGCGGTGTTCGACAACAGCGACGGCCAGTTCACCCCGGGCCTGTACGCCCGCCTGAAGCTGGTCGGCAGCGCCCAGTACCACGCCGTGCTGATCAACGACGAAGCGGTGGGCACCGACCTGGGCAAGAAGTTCGTGCTGGTGATGGACAAGGACAACAAGGCCACTTACCGCGCCGTCGAACTGGGGCCGAAGCTGGAAGGCCTGCGCATCGTGCGCAGCGGCCTGGGCAAGGACGACCGCATCGTGGTCAAGGGCCTGCAGCGTGTACGCCCGGGTTCGCCGGTCACGCCGGAAGAGACGCCGATGGCCAGTGAACAGACTCTCGCCGCCCTCGCCCAACAGCGCCAGGCCCTGGAGGCCAGCAACCCGGCGCCGAAGGTGGCGGGCAACAACGTGAAAGTCGCCAGCGCCCCGGCGCCACGCGGTTAAGGGACCCCACCGATGAACTTCTCGAAATTCTTCATTACCCGGCCGATCTTCGCCGCGGTGCTGTCGTTGGTACTGCTGATCGCAGGCTCGATCTCGCTGTTCCAGCTGCCGATCAGCGAATACCCCGAAGTCGTGCCGCCGACCGTGGTGGTGCGCGCCAACTTCCCCGGCGCCAACCCCAAGGTCATCGGCGAGACCGTTGCTGCGCCGCTGGAGCAGGCCATCACCGGTGTCGAGAACATGCTGTACATGTCCTCGCAGTCCACCGCTGACGGCAAGCTGACGCTGACCATCACCTTCGCCCTGGGCACCGACCTGGACAACGCCCAGGTGCAGGTGCAGAACCGCGTCACCCGCACCCAGCCCAAGCTGCCCGAGGAAGTGACCCGTATCGGTATCACCGTCGACAAGGCCTCGCCCGACCTGACCATGGTCGTGCACCTGACCTCGCCGGACAACCGCTACGACATGCTGTACCTGTCCAACTACGCCATCCTCAACATCAAGGACGAGCTGGCGCGCCTGGGCGGCGTGGGCGACGTGCAACTGTTCGGCATGGGCGACTACTCGCTGCGCGTGTGGCTCGACCCGAACAAGACCGCCTCGCGCAACCTCACCGCCAGTGATGTAGTGGCCGCGATCCGCGAGCAGAACCGCCAGGTGGCTGCCGGCCAGCTGGGCGCCCCGCCCGCCCCGGGTTCGACCAGCTTCCAGCTGTCGATCAACACCCAGGGCCGCCTGGTCAATGAGGAAGAGTTCGAAAACATCATCATTCGTGCCGGTGCCGATGGCGAAATCACCCGCCTGAAGGACATCGCCCGGGTCGAGCTCGGCTCCAGCCAGTACGCCCTGCGCTCGCTGCTGAACAACCAGCCGGCGGTCGCCATCCCGATCTTCCAGCGCCCCGGCTCCAACGCCATCGAGATTTCCGATGAAGTACGGGCGAAAATGGCCGAGCTGAAGAAGGACTTCCCCGAAGGCATGGACTACAGCATCGTCTATGACCCGACCGTGTTCGTCCGTGGCTCCATCGAAGCGGTGGTGCACACCCTCTTCGAAGCGCTGGTGCTGGTGGTGCTGGTGGTGATCCTGTTCCTGCAGACCTGGCGTGCCTCGATCATCCCGCTGCTGGCTGTGCCGGTCTCGCTGATCGGTACCTTCGCTGTCATGCACCTGTTCGGCTTCTCGCTCAACGCGCTGTCATTGTTCGGCCTGGTCCTGGCCATCGGTATCGTGGTGGACGACGCCATCGTGGTGGTGGAAAACGTCGAGCGCAACATCGGCCTGGGCCTCAAGCCGCTGGATGCCACGCAAAAGGCCATGAGCGAAGTGACCGGCCCGATCATCGCCACCGCCCTGGTACTGTGCGCCGTGTTCGTGCCTGCCGCGTTCATCTCCGGCCTCACCGGGCAGTTCTACAAGCAGTTCGCCCTGACCATCGCGATTTCCACGGTGATCTCGGCCTTCAACTCGCTGACCCTGTCGCCGGCCCTGGCAGCGGTGCTGCTCAAGGACCACCATGCGCCCAAGGACCGTTTCTCGCGGTTCCTGGAAAAGCTGCTGGGCAGCTGGCTGTTCGCGCCGTTCAACCGCTTCTTCGACCGTGCTTCCAACCGCTACGTCGGTGGCGTGCGCCGGGTCATCCGCTCCAGCAGTATCGCCCTGTTCGTGTATGCCGGCCTGATGGGCCTGACCTACCTGGGCTTCGCGTCCACCCCGACCGGCTTCGTGCCGGCGCAGGACAAGCAGTACCTGGTAGCCTTCGCCCAGTTGCCTGACGCGGCCAGCCTCGACCGCACCGAGGCGGTGATCAAGCGCATGAGCGAAATCGCCCTGAAGCAGCCTGGCGTGGCCGACTCGGTAGCCTTCCCTGGCCTGTCGATCAACGGTTTCACCAACAGCCCGAACAGCGGCATTGTGTTCACCCCGCTCCAGCCGTTCGACGAGCGCAAGGACCCGAGCCAGTCGGCCGCTGCGATCGCTGCAGCGCTGAATGCCCAGTTTGCCGATATCCAGGACGCCTACATCGCGATCTTCCCGCCACCACCGGTACAAGGCCTGGGCACCATCGGCGGCTTCCGCCTGCAGATCGAGGACCGCGGCAACCTCGGCTACGAAGCGCTGTACAAGGAAACCCAGAACATCATCGCCAAGAGCCGCAACGTGCCGGAGCTGGCGGGCCTGTTCACCAGCTACCAGGTCAACGTGCCGCAGGTGGATGCGGCCATCGACCGGGAAAAGGCCAAGACCCACGGCGTGGCGATCACCGATATCTTCGATACCCTGCAGGTCTACCTGGGCTCGCTGTACACCAACGACTTCAACCGCTTTGGCCGCACCTACCAGGTCAATGTCCAGGCCGAGCAGCAGTTCCGCCTCGATGCCGAACAGATCGGCCAGCTGAAGGTGCGCAACAACCTCGGCGAAATGATCCCGCTGGCGACCTTCCTCAAGGTCAGCGACACCTCCGGGCCGGACCGGGTGATGCACTACAACGGCTTCATCACCGCAGAAATCAACGGCGCTGCAGCGCCGGGTTACAGCTCCGGCCAGGCCGAAGCGGCAATCGAGAAGCTGCTGAAAGAGGAATTGCCCAACGGCATGACCTTCGAATGGACCGACCTGACCTACCAGCAGATCCTGGCGGGCAACACCGCGCTGTTCGTCTTCCCGCTGTGCGTGCTGCTGGCGTTCCTGGTGCTGGCTGCCCAGTACGAAAGCTGGAGCCTGCCGCTGGCGGTGATCCTGATCGTGCCGATGACCCTGCTGTCGGCGATTACCGGGGTGATCATTTCCGGTGGTGACAACAACATCTTCACCCAGATCGGCCTGATCGTGCTGGTGGGCCTGGCGTGCAAGAACGCGATCCTGATCGTCGAGTTCGCCAAGGACAAGCAGGCCGAAGGCCTCGACCCGCTGGCCGCAGTGCTGGAAGCCTGCCGTCTGCGTCTGCGACCGATCCTGATGACCTCGATCGCATTCATCATGGGTGTTGTCCCGCTGGTGTTCTCCTCCGGTGCCGGCGCGGAAATGCGCCATGCGATGGGCGTGGCAGTGTTCTCGGGGATGATCGGGGTGACCGTGTTCGGCCTCTTCCTCACCCCCGTGTTCTTCTTCCTGATCCGCCGTTTCGTCGAACGCCGCCAGGCCCGCAAGGCCGAACGCGTACACTCGCTGGAGAGCCATGCATGAACCTGCTCAAACCCTTGACCCCGAGCCTGCTGGCGCTGGCCTTGGCGGCCTGCGCGGTAGGCCCGGATTACCAGGCACCAGCCACCGAACCTGCGCAATTGGCCAGCGATGTACAGGCCAAGGCGTACGACCGTAGCCGCTTCGAAAGCCTGTGGTGGAAGCAGTTCGACGACCCGGTACTGAACCAGCTGGTGCAGGCTTCGCTGGATGGCAACCGTGACCTGCGCGTGGCCTTCGCCCGCCTGAAAGCGGCCCGCTCGATCCGCGAAGACGCCGAGAACGATCAGTTCCCGGTGGTCACCAGCCGCGCCAGCAGTGATATCGGCAAGGGCCAGATCCCCGGCCAGACCACCCAGCGCGTGAACAGCGAGCGCTACGACCTGGGCCTGGACATGGCCTGGGAACTTGACCTGTTTGGCCGCATCCAGCGCCAGATCGAAGCCAGCGAAGCCCAGGAAGCGGTGGCTGCGGCCGACCTGCAGCAGCTGCAGGTCAGCCTGATTGCCGAGCTGGTCGATGCCTATGGCCAGCTGCGCGGTGCGCAGTTGCGCGAGAAGATCGCCCTGGCCAACCTCAAGACCCAGCAGGAATCGCGGGCCATCACTGAAACCCTGCGGGACGCTGGTGTCGGCAACGACCTCGATGTGGTGCGTGCCGATGCGCGCCTGGCCGGGGTCGAGGCCACGGTGCCACAACTGCAGGCGGAACAGGCCCGCGCCCGGCACCGTATCGCCACCTTGCTTGGCCAGCGCCCCGAGGCGCTCAGTGTCGACCTGTCGCCCAAGGCCCTGCCGGCAATCGCCAAGGCGCTGCCGGTGGGAGACCCGGCAGAACTGCTGCGTCGTCGCCCGGACATCCGTAGTGCCGAGCGCCAGTTGGCGGCCGCCACGGCCAATGTCGGCGTGGCCACGGCTGACCTGTTTCCCCGCGTCAGCCTCAGTGGCTTCCTCGGCTTTACTGCCGCCCGCGGTTCGCAGATCGGTTCCTCGGCAGCCAACGCCTGGGCCCTCGGCCCGAGCATCACCTGGGCGGCCTTCGACCTGGGCAGCGTGCGGGCTCGCCTGCGCGGCGCCAAGGCCGATGCCGAAGGGGCGCTGGCCAACTATGAACAGCAGGTGTTGCTGGCCCTGGAAGAATCGGCCAATGCCTTCAGCGATTACGACAAGACCCAGCAGCGGCTGCTGTCGCTGATGCGCCAGAGCGATGCCAGCCGCAAGGCTGCGGAGCTGGCTTCGGTTCGTTACCGCGAGGGTACGGTGGACTACCTGGTGCTGCTCGATGCCGAGCGTGAGCGGCTCAGTGCGGAAGATGCGCAAGCCCAGGGTGAGGTCGAGCTGTACCGCGGCATCGTCTCGATCTACAAGGCCCTGGGCGGCGGCTGGCAACCGGAGACCGTCGCCAGCGCCCGCTGATTCGCCCTGTTCCAACGACTCCTTTGGTTGGCTCCTCCCCCAACCGTTTGCCCCGCAGGCGAAGGCCCGCGGGGCTTTTTTATGAACTGGGAGGTCTATCGTGCGTAGGGTGTACGCCATGGGATGTGCATTGCCTGTGAGGCCGAGCGCCGCCCACCAAACCCGAGCCAGGCACCTGACAACCCCCACCCGGTTGCATTTACCCCCCACCTGCCCCAAGCTTTGCCTTCCCGCCGCCACGGATCGTCCGATGCCCAGACGCAACCGCTACCTGATCGCCCTGCTGCTGTTGATCGTGGTGTCGGCCCTGTTCGGCTACCTGTGGCGCGACGACCAGCCGCCGCCGCCAACCTTGCCTGCGCACAGCTACGCCAAGGCCTTGCGCCAGGCCCACGAAGGCCAGCCCGGCGCTGCGCGGGTGTTGTACCAGCAACTGCAACGCAACGACCTGCCCCCGGTTCGGCGTGCCGCCCTGTACGCCGAATTGCCCAATTACCCTTCGCCGCAGGCATTGAAGCTCGCCCGCCAGGACCTCGAGCATGGCGACCCACTGGTACGTCGGGCGGCCATTGCCAGCATCCGCCGCCTGCTGCCGGCGGCGCAGCGCAGCCTGGTGCTTGGCCCGCTGCTGGACGACCAGGAGCAAAGCGTGCGCTTTGCCGCCGTAGACGCCCTGCTGGGTCTCGACCCGGACGCCATCGGCCTGTATTTCGGCCCGCTGCAGGCAGCCCTCGAACAGTATCAACAGGCCCTGGAGCAACAACCCGGGGATACTGACGCCCAGGTCCACCTGGCGCGCCTGTACCTCCATGAAAACGACTACGAGCAAGCCGCCGCCGCTCTGCAGCGTGCCTTGGCGATAGCCCCCGGCAACCTCGATGCCTTGGCCACCCAGGTACGCCTGCTGGAACGCCAGGGCCATCATGATGCCTCGCGGCAGGTACTGGCCAAGGCCCTGGCATTGAGTCCCGACTCGGCCTTCCTGCAGTACGAGCTAGGCCTCTGGCTGAACCGTCATGAACAGCGCGAATACGCGCTGCTGGCCTTGTCCCGCGCTGTCGAGCTGGACCCGGACAATACCGACTACCGCTACACCCTGGCGGTCACCCTGCATGAGCTGGAACAGGTCGACGCCGCGCAAAAGCAGCTGGAAACCGTGCTCAATCGGCAACCGGCCAATCGCCGGGCACGGGTGTTGCTGATCCAGTACTGGAAAGAGACCGGTCAGTTGCAGAACGTGCAGGTGCTGTTGGCGGAGCTGGAGCAGCAGAACCCGGACGACCCGGTGTTGCAACAAGGCCTGTAGGCAACGCTGTAATTCGGTTGAACCCCGCAGTCGGCTCCAAGGTCCAGTGGGTATCGGACCACCCTTGGGGGAATCGTTTTGGTCAGTTCGTCGGCGCTGGAAGAACGTGCCTTGATCCTCGCGCCCGCGCCGTTAGCCGCAGATATCGCTCGGCTGCTCGCTTGCGCCCGCATCGACAGCCTGTGCGCGCCCGACCTGCCCCGGCTCCAGACTTGTCTGGCGGAGGGCGCAGGCCTCGCGATCATTGCCGAGCAGGTATTCGACGCAGGCCCGAGCCCCTTGTTGCAGGCGTTCCTCGACCAGCAACCCAGCTGGTCGGACCTGCCTATCGTGCTGCTTGTCCAGGGTAATCGCCGCGTTACGGCTTCAGGTCACACGCCACTGGGCAATCTGATGTGGCTGGCGGTACCGTTCGAAAATGCCCAACTGCTGCAGATGGCCCAGTCCGCGCTGCGCAACCGACGCCGACAGTATCTGGTACGCGATCAGCTGCTGGATCTGCAGCTACGCCTGCAAGCGCAGGGCGTATCACCCGGCGAGGCGCAGGAGCGCAGCGAGTTCGCCCGCTACCAGGCGCGGAAAATGGAGGCCATTGGCCAACTCGCCGGTGGGGTCGCACATGATTTCAACAACCTGCTTACCAGCATCGGCGGCAGTTTCGAGCTGATTGAGCGGCGCCTGCAGCAGGGCCGCAGTGACGGCCTGGACACCATGCTGCGCATGGGCCGCGAGGCGGTGTCACGCGCCGCCCGGCTAACCCACCGCCTGCTGGCGTTCTCTTCCCGGCAATCGTTGCACAGCCAGCGCGTCGACCTGCATCAGTTGCTGCAGACGAAGCGCCTGGTGGCATGCGTGACCCCGTCCGTGCGCGTGCAGGTGGACCTTACCGAGGGTTTGTGGCCAGTAGAGGCCGATGGTCAGCAATTGCAGGAGGCGCTCGACAACTTGCTGCTGAATGCCTGCGAAGCCATGCCCAGTGGTGGCCATCTGCGTATCGAGGCAACCAACCAGGCCATCGGTGCCGGGCATGCCACCGACGGAATGCTGTGTGCCGGTGATTATGTGCGCCTGCGTATCATCGATGATGGCCAAGGCATGGCGCAAAGCACGCTGGAGCACGCTTTCGAGCCGTTCTTCAGTACCAAGGCGATCGGCCAGGGCATCGGCCTCGGCCTGTCGATGGTATACGGTTTCAGCAAGCAGTCCCGCGGCCATGTCACCCTGCATAGCCAGCTTGGCCAAGGGACCCAGGTGGAGCTGTACCTGCCGCGCCACCTGGGCCAGGCCCAGCCCTCGCAGGAGCCGATGTTACCCGTGCAGGGTGGCCGGGGCCATCACGTGCTGGTGGTCGAGGACGATCCGGATGTACGCCAGTTGCTGTGCCAGGCCCTGCGCGAAGAAGGCTTTGCCTGCCACAGTGGCGCCGATGCCAATGACGGGCTCAAGGTACTGCGCTCGAACCAGCCCGTCGACCTGCTGCTCACGGATGTCGGCCTGCCCGGCATGAACGGCCGGCAACTGGCCGAGATTGCCCGCAGCCTGCGCCCGCGCTTGCCGGTTCTGTTCATTACCGGCTACGCGGAAACGGCCATGGTCCGCGACGGCTTCCTGGCCGCGGGCATGCACCTGCTGGGCAAGCCGTTCGAACTGCAGCAACTGCAGGCCCTGGTGACGCAGATTCTGGGCAGGCCCTGAGCCGTTCACTCATCGAGCAGGCGAAGTGCCTCGTCCGCTAGGTCCCCCAGCGAGAACGGTTTGTTCATCAATGCCGTGCCTGGGTGTTCGAGCAACTGTGCCTCGATCCGCTGGTCGGCGTAACCGGTGATGAACAGGATTCTCTGCTGCGGAAGCTGCAGGCGCATGGCCTTGGCCACTTGTCGGCCACTGAAACCACCCGGCAAGCCGATGTCGGTGATTACCAGGGCGAACGGGCCGTCATGGCGGAAGCGCTCCAGCGCGGTATTGGCGTCGCCCGCCTCAGTCACGTCGAAGCCACGTTCAGCCAGGTACTCGCGCATGACTGCCCGCAAACCCAGCTCATCATCGACCAGCAGCAGGCGCTCTCCGCATGCCATGCGCTGCGCGCGCTGGATCACCCGCGGCGCCTCGGGGAGCGGCTCATGGCACCTTGGAAACAGCATGGAAACCCGGGTGCCCTGGTTCGGCGCCGATTCGATCCAGGCGTAGCCCCCCGACTGACCGACGAAGCCATACACCATCGACAAGCCAAGCCCGGACCCACGACCGATGGGTTTGCTGGTGAAGAAAGGTTCAAATGCCCTGGCAATGTCTGCTGCTGCCATGCCGTGACCATCATCCTCGACCTGCAAGGCTACATAGTCGCCTGGCGGTAAGCCCTGCTCATCCGGGAACCAGGTCGTCAGCCGCTTGTTGACGCTGCGTAACGTGACATTACCCCGCTCAAGGCAGGCTTCGCGCGCATTGGTGCAGAGGTAGATCAAGGCATTCTCGAGCTGGCCCACGTCCAGGCATACCGCCCACGGTGTAACATCCAGCTGCCAGTGCAGACGCATCTCTGCGCCCAATGCCCTGAGCAGCAAAGGCTCACTCAAGCGCAACTGCCGGTTGAAATCCAGCACCTTCGGGGCCAGGGGCTGGTGACGTGAAAACGCCAGCAGGCGATGAGTCAGTTCCATGGCGCGCTGCACCGAATCGCGCGCCACTTCCAGATAGGCCTCGACCCGTTCCAGGCGCCCTTCCTGGAAGCGGCGCTGCAACAGCTCAAGGCTACCGCCAATTCCGGACAGCAAATTGTTCATTTCGTGGCCCATGCCGCCGGCCAACTGCCCCACTACCTCCAGGCGTTGATGGTTGCGCATCAGTGCTTCGGATTGACGAGCGGCTTCCTCACGGTCTTCGGTGATGTCGCGGCCAACCGCGGTCAGCAAACTGCCATCGAAACGCGCGCTCCAGCGAAACCAGTGGTAATGGCCATCGCGGTGACGCAGGCGGGTCTCGATCTGCTCGGTATTGTGGAACTGCAGGAACCCGCTGACGGCCACCTGTACTTCAGCGCGGTCGGCCGGATGAACCAGGTCCAGCACCAGGGCATCGCGTACCTGCTCTTCCGTCCAGCCCAGGATGCGGTACCAGGCGGGGTTGGCAGCACACATCCTCAGTTCGGGGGTAACGGTCATCATCGCGTCACGCGACAATTGCCAGAACTGCTCGCGCTCAGCCACATGCCGTTCGATCTGCAATTCGAAACTACGTGCCTGTTCGCGCCAATGATTGTGGGCGTCGAGGTCGGCGGTGGTCTCGATCACGGTGTGCAGCAGCCCTACCACGCTGCCCAGCTCATCGTGCAACGGGGCATACCCGAACGCGCACCAGAGCGGCTGGGCATCTGCGCCGCAGGCGATACACAGCGGTGGGTCCTCGACAAAACTCGAGCGCCCCTCCAGGGCCTTGAACACCCACGGCCCGATGAGTGGCCAGACATCACTCCATAATGCATCGAAGGCCATGCCCAACGCGTCCGGAGCAACCGGTCGCAACGCCCGGTAGGCATCATTGTGCACCACGCTGAGTTCGGCCCCCCAGGCCACAGCGCAGGGGAAGGGAGACAGGTGCATCATGTCGACCGCGATACGCAGCGATGCCGGCCAGCGCGGCCAGGGCCCGAGCGAAGTCCGCCCCCAGTCGAACTGCGCAATCCGTTCGGCCATCGTTTCGGCCGGCAGCGCAGCAGGCGGTTGCAGAGCCACCTGCGACGCAGGCTCGTGCGGCGTACCGTTTGCGACCAATTATCCTCACCCCCACTGTGCTCAAGGCTGATCATGGGCAGCACCGCCCGCGGCGGGCTCGCCCATGAGTGCTGTTCAAGTTAGCACAACGCACACCAGGCGCTATGACGCACCAGCAGCGGACAGCTATGCTCAATAGGCTTTTCCCGGGCCAGGGAGCAACGGCCCATTCAGGTTGCCAATGGGAGCGTGGTCATGAGCAAGAAAATGCTGGTGGTGCTGACCAATACGGCCAAGTATCCGACCCTCAAGCGGCCAACCGGATTGTGGCTGGGGGAAGCCGTGCACTTTGTCGAACAGGTCGAAAAGGCCGGCTACACGGTCGATTATGTGAGCCCCCTGGGTGGCTACGTGCCCATCGACCCGCACAGCCTGCAAATGGCCCCCGACCTGGACTGGCAGTGGTATGACGACAAACGCTTCATGACCCGCCTGGGCAACACCTTGAGCCCTGGCCAGGTGAAGGCCACCGAGTACAGCGTCATCTACTACACCGGCGGCCATGGGGTAATGTACGACTTTGCCGATAACCAGCCGCTGCAGGGGCTGGCGCGCCAGGTATATGAGAACAACGGGATTGTCGCTGCAGTCTGCCACGGTGTGGTCGGCCTGCTGAACATCAAGCTCAGCGACCACCGCCTGTTACTGAAGGAGCGCAAGGTGACGGGCTTTTCCAACACCGAGGAGAAGCTCGCCGAACTGGACAACGTGGTCCCGTTTCTGACGGAGAACGAGCTGGTTGCCCGTGGCGGCCATTACAGCAAGCATGAAGACCCGTGGATGCCCTACGTGGTGGCCGATGATCGGCTGATAACCGGGCAAAACCCGGCCTCCACCGCCCTGCTGGCCGAGCAGGTATTGGCGAAATTGAAGCAGAGGTGAAGCTGACAACGCGCTCCGGCTTTTCTGTAAAGACGCAACACTTGTCGCCTACAGCCGAAGTGTCATCAAGCACATAGGATCGATGCTGACCTGTTCACCCCGAACAGCCAAGGTCAACGGAGCGGCACGCCTATGGCAATTATCATGATTCAAACTATCAATTGGCGGAAACTGTTGCTGATTCTGGCCATCGGCGTCATACCCGTGCTCTCCGGGTTGCTGGTGATGGATTATCAACTGGAAAGGAAACTTGAAGAGAATGCCCAGGTTTCCGTTCAGGAGGCGGTTTTCAGCATCGACCAGGCGCTGGGCCGCATGGAGTCCAGCCTGGAGACAATCCTGCCGCTGGCTGGCAAACCCTGTGCCGAAGTGCTGGATGCGCTGGAGCAGAGCGTCGCCAGCAGCCCACACCTTCGCTCATTGGCGCTGACCCGCGGGAAACAAGCGTATTGTGCGACGGACATGGACCCCTTGGAGTACCTCTCCGCTTTTTCCGAGTCCGGACAGCAGGTGAAGCTGGCATTCGACGTCCCTTCGTCGCCCAACGCGGCAATCATCAAGCTGCAGAAACCGCACAGCGATCCCGGTGTCATCGCAACAGCCTACGGTCGCTTGCTACGCGACGAACTTCGCGGCTTCCAGGACGGCCTGACGTTGCTGCTGGAATTCAACGACAAGTACATCTGGAGCGACGGGGATAGCCGCGACGCACAACGCCCTTCGCAAGCCGAATACAACCAGCGAGCAGTATCGGAAAAATATGGCTACGTGGTGATCGGTGGCTACGCCAAAGGCTATGCGGCGCAGGAGTTCCGCCTTTCCCTGCATCAGGTACTCCCCTCGCTGGTACTGGTCGGGGTCGCCGGTATGTTCATTACATACCTGGGCCTGGCCAGAACGCGCAAGAGAAAGGGAAACACCGCCGCCATTGATTCATGACGGCGGTTCCCTTGAGCTATCAGTCGGTACTCAGTACACCACGGCGTACCTGGTCACGCTCGATGGATTCGAACAGCGCCTTGAAGTTGCCCTCACCAAAGCCATCATCGCCTTTGCGCTGGATGAACTCGAAGAACACCGGGCCGAGCAGTGTTTCCGAGAAGATCTGCAACAGCAGGCGCTTGTCGCCTGGCTGCGAGGCACCATCGAGCAAAATACCCCGTGCCTTCAGCTCATCGACTGGCTCGCCATGGCCAGGCAGGCGTTCTTCCAGCATTTCGTAATAGGTTTGCGGCGGTGCCGTCATGAAGCGCATGCCAAGGCCTTTCAAGGCATCCCAGGTCTTGAGCAGGTCATCGGTCAGGAAGGCCACGTGCTGGATGCCTTCACCGTTGAACTGCATCAGGAACTCTTCGATCTGCCCGGCGCCCTTCGAAGACTCTTCGTTGAGCGGGATGCGGATCATGCCATCCGGTGCGGTCATGGCCTTGGAGGTCAGCCCGGTGTATTCGCCCTTGATATCGAAGTAGCGGATTTCACGGAAGTTGAACAGTTTTTCGTAGAAGCCGGCCCAGTACGCCATGCGCCCGCGATAGACGTTGTGGGTGAGGTGATCGATGATCTTCAGGCCGGCACCCACCGGGTTACGGTCCACACCTTCGATGAACTTGAAGTCGATATCGTAGATCGAGCTGCCCTCTTCGAAGCGGTCGATCAGGTACAACGGTGCACCCCCGATACCCTTGATGGCTGGCAGGCGCAGCTCCATCGGCCCGGTTTCGATTTCCACCGGCTGGGCGCCCAGCTCCAGCGCACGGGCATAGGCCTCATGGGCGTTGCGCACGCGGAACGCCATGCCGCACACCGAAGGGCCATGCTCGGCGGCGAAGTACGAGGCGATGCTCTTGGGTTCGTTGTTCAGGATCAGGTTGATGCCACCCTGGCGATACAGGTGCACATCCTTGGAGCGGTGGGTGGCCACCTTGGTGAAGCCGAGCATCTGGAATACCGGCTCGAGTACGCCAGGGGTAGGCGAAGCCAGTTCAATGAATTCGAAGCCCATCAGGCCCATTGGATTGTCGAAGATATCAGCCATGTTCGTGTCCTCATCTGCAGCGAAAATTTATAGGTTGCGCGGGATGTCGAACAGAACTGGCGGTGAGCAGGGAATTCCACGCACGCTGCGGGCGAGGAAGTCACCTATGATCAGCTTGAACCCATGGTATGTCATATGGACCATTCTCGGCGGGCTTGATCCCTCAGCATTGAAGGACCTTATTGTTGTATTCGTAAATCGATTCTACAGGGCGTAAAAACGTTTGTCGCGTTTTAGTTACTCGCGGGTGCCGACAAACGGCTATCCTCTCGTTATTGTTCCTGCAGATCAGTCAGTATGCCCCTTACCGCCAAACGCCGCGCCGGCCTTACCTGGCGCACCCTGCTGCCCTGGGTCGTCGGCGCGCTGCCGGTGATAGGCGGCCTGGCCGTGATGAACTGGCAGATCGAACGTGAAATGCAGGCCAGCAGCCAAGCCACCACCCGCCAGGTGGTGGCGCATGTCGAACGTATTCTCGACAACCTGGCCAGCGCTGCCGATGCCCTGCTGCCGCTTGCCGGCAGCCCATGCCACGAGGCCAAGCTCAGATTGCGCGCCGAGGTCACGCGCAACGCCTTCGTTCGCTCGACCAACCTGGTCAGGCACAACACCCTGTATTGTTCCTCGCTGTTCGGCGACTTCGACGAGCCGGTCAACGCCGGCGACTACGCCGACGGCAAGTTATGGCTGATGGATGGCAACTCGGTCACCCCGGGCCACCCGCTGCTGGTCTACCGCGCCAGCAAGGGGGACCAAGGCGCGATCAGCACGGTGGACGGTGAGCACCTGCTCACGGCGCTGCGCCTGATCGGCCCTGACGAAGTGCTGCAGCTTCGCGTGGGCAATGCCTGGCTGGGCAAGGATGGCATCGTACGCCAGGGCCAGCCACCTGCCGCAGCCAAGGCCAATGTGCAGCTTGGCTCGACACGCTACCCGTTCAGCGTGCAGGGTGGCTACGGCAGCGACAGGCAAGGCCAGCTCTGGCGCAACCACTACCCCGCCCTGTTCGGCTTGCTGCTGGTGCTGGGTGCGGTTTCTGCGCTGGTGTGCCGCTGGCAGATACGCCGTATCACCTCGCCCCGCGCCGAACTGCGCCGTGCCCTGGAGGCCGACGAATTCCTGCCGTATTTCCAGCCGGTGGTACGCAAGGGTGACTACCGTTGGGCCGGCGCCGAAGTGCTGATGCGCTGGAACCACCCGCAGGAAGGCCTGGTGAGGCCCGACCTGTTCATCCCCTATGCCGAACACAGCGGGCAGATCGTCGCCATGACCCGCGCCCTGATGACCCACACTGCGCAGAGCCTGGCGCCCTATGCCGGGCTGCTGGACGACGGCTTTCATATCGGCATCAACATCACCGCCGACCATTGTCGCGACTTCAGCCTGCTGGACGACTGTCGTACCTTCCTCCAGCACTTTCCGCCTGGCCGGGTGGTGCTGACCCTGGAGCTGACCGAGCGCAAGCTGATCGAGGCCACGCCAGTGACGCTGGAACTGTTCGAAAAACTGGACGCCATGGGGGTGAAAATTGCCCTTGACGACTTCGGTACCGGCCAGTCCAGCCTTAATTACCTGCGCCAGTTCAAGGTCGACTACCTGAAGATCGACCAGAGCTTCGTCGCCATGATCGGTGGTGACGCGCTGTCGGTGCATATCCTCGATACCATCGTCGAGCTGTCGGCCAAGCTGGGCCTGGGCATCGTCGCCGAGGGCGTGGAAACCGAAGCCCAGCGCGACTACCTGGCACGACACCACGTGGACTACCAGCAGGGCTACCTGTACGCCAGGCCCATGCCGGCGGCCGCGTTCCTTGAAGCGCTGGCTGCACATGCGAGCGCATCGCGGTTGCCGCAAGCTGCGCCCCCTGAGATCATGCGCGGCTGATCCAGTCGCTCAACTCCCAATTCGAGGCATTCGTGTCAAAAGGCATTTTCTCGTCGGTCATGGCGTCCTGTCTGTTCGCCGTGATGTACTTCTATACCTCATTGCTTTCGCCACTCGATGGCGAAGAAATCTTTGGCTGGCGTACCCTGTTGACCCTGCCCTGCCTGACCCTGTTCATGCTTGTCTCGAAAGACTGGAAGCGGGTCGGCGAATTGCTTGCCCGGGTAAAGCGCACGCCGCTGCTGGCGCTGGGCATGCTCGGCACCTCATGGCTGATGGGCGTGCAACTGTGGCTGTTTCTCTGGGCGCCCCTGCATGGGCGCAGCCTGGAAGTGTCGATGGGCTATTTCCTGCTGCCATTGGCCATGGTCCTGACCGGGCGGCTGGTGTATGGCGAGCGGCTGTCGCGCCTGCAAAAGGTGGCGGTGGCCTGTGCCGCGCTGGGCGTGGGCCACGAGCTGTTCCAGCATGGCAGTTTCGCCTGGGAAACCCTGGTGGTCACGATCGGCTACCCGATCTACTTCGTCTTGCGCCGGCGTTGCCGTACCGACCACCTGGGCGGCCTGTGGTGCGACATGTGCCTGTTGTTGCCATGGGCGTTGTATTTCGTTATCCAGGGCCCGCTGTCCGCAGCCGACCTGCAGGGCCACCCCGGCCTATATGCATTGATCCCGGTCCTTGGTGCAATCAGCGCCTCGGCGCTGATTGCCTACGTGCTGGCCAGCCGCTTGTTGCCCTTCAGCCTGTTCGGCCTGCTCAGCTATGTCGAACCGGTGCTCCTGGTAGGCGTGGCTTTGCTGCTCGGTGAAACCATCGGCCCGGACCAATGGTTGACCTACCTGCCAATCTGGGCCGCGGTGCTGGTGCTGGTCCTTGAAGGTATCAGGCACCTGCTGCGCCAACGTCGCCGTTCTGTGTAAGCCGAACCTGGCGCACACGCCGTTCTTCCACCGCCTCCACGGTCAGCGTCCAGCCATTCCAGGCCAGGCGATCACCAACCACCGGCAGGCGGTCAAGCAGGCTCATCACCAAGCCCGCGAGGGTCTGGTAGTCCTCGGTGGCGCGGGCGCTGAAACCGGTGCGCGCCTGCACCTGGCTCAGGTTCACCGCACCGCTGACCACGAAGCCCGTGCCGTCCTCGACGATGCCCGGCCCTTCAACCTCGCTGGCATCGGGCAGTTCACCGGCAATCGACTCGAGGATGTCGGTCATGGTCAGCAGGCCGGTAAAGTCACCGAACTCGTTGACCACGAAGGCAATGTGGGTGGACTGGCCACGCATCTGTTCCAGGGCGTTGAGGATGCTAAAGCTCTCCAGCAGGTTCAACGGTGCCCGTGCCATGCCTTCCAGGTCCGGCTGGTTGCCTGCCAGCAGTTCCTTGAGCAGTTCCTTCTTGTGCACGAAGCCCAGCGGCTCGTCCACCCGGCCATCACGGATCAACGGCAGGCGCGAGTACGGCGAGTTGGCCAGGGCCTGGGCAATGGCCTCGGCCGGCTGCGCCAGGTCGATCACATCGACCTCGGCGCGGGCGGTCATCAGCGTGCGGATCGGCCGCTCGGCCAGGTTCAGCACGCCGCTGATCATCACCCGCTCACGGCGGTCGAACACGACCTGCTCCCCACCGCCGTCGACCAGGTCGGCGATCTCTTCGCCCACCTCGTCAGCCTCGACCCGGCGGCCACCCAGCAGGCGCAGCACGGCATGTGCAGTACGCTCGCGCAGCGGCCGATGCTGCTGCAGGCTGCGCTTGCGGCGGGCACGGGCCAGCTGGTTGAACAGCTCGATCAGGATGGAGAAGCCGATCGCCGCGTACAGGTAACCTTTCGGAATATGGAAGCCCAGGCCTTCGGCGGTCAGGCTGAAACCGATCATCATCAGGAAGCCCAGGCACAGCATGATCACCGTGGGGTGGGCGTTGACGAAGCGGGTCAGCGGCTTGCTGGCGACAATCATGATGCCGATCGAGAAGACCACCGCGATCATCATCACCGACAGCTGTTCGACCATGCCCACCGCGGTGATGACCGCGTCCAGCGAGAACACTGCGTCGAGCACCACGATCTGCGCCACGATCGGCCAGAACGCGGCGTGCCGTACCGCGCCGCTGGCCTGGGCCACATGGCCTTCCAGGCGTTCATGCAGCTCCATGGTGGCCTTGAACAGCAGGAACACGCCGCCGAACAGCATGATCAGGTCACGACCGGAGAAGCTCTTGTCGAACACCTCGAACAACGGCGCGGTCAAGGTGACCATCCAGGAAATGCTGGCCAACAGGCCCAGGCGCATGATCAGCGCCAGGCTCAGGCCGATCACCCGCGCGCGGTCGCGCTGATGCGGCGGCAGCTTGTCGGCGAGGATGGCAATGAACACCAGGTTGTCGATACCCAGCACCAGCTCGAGGACGATAAGCGTCAACAGGCCCAGCCAGGCCGTGGGGTCGGCTAGCCATTCCATTAGCGGATACTCATGTGGGCAGCGTCACGAGGACGGGGGAAGGGAGGCCGTGTCGGCCGGGAACTGGGGGGCTCCGCGAAGGTGCTCATATAGACCTTGATTGCAAGTAGGGAACAGGATCGTACAGCCTGAACAAGCAACCTCGATAACGGAAAACTATTACAAAACCTGTAACAACCCCGCGGACGCGAATGCGCTGGGCACTGGGTACTTTTCTTCAATATCACCGCCTGCCGATAGCCGAGCATGACAACCCTCCCCTAGCAAACGGAGCTCCGCATGAGCCTGTCCTTGTCCATGGCCGCCTTCGCCCTGGCGGCTTCGATTTCCCCCGGTCCGGTCAACATCGTCGCGCTGGGCAGCGGTGCACGCCATGGCCTGCGCGCCAGCCTGGCCCATGTGGCTGGGGCCACGCTGGGCTTCTGCCTGCTGCTGGTACTGGTCGGCCTGGGTGTGCACCAGTTGCTGTTGCGCTGGCCGCTGCTGGGCTTGCTGCTGCACTGGGGCGGTGTGGCGTTTCTGCTGTACATGGCGTGGAAGCTTGCTGGCGACGACGGGCAACTGGGCAGCACGCACCTGCTCCGGGCGCCTTCGGCGTGGCACGGTGCCGCAATGCAATGGCTCAACCCCAAAGCCTGGCTGGCAGCGGTGGCCGGCGTCGGCGCCTACACCGGCGGTGAGCAACAGTTGCTGTGGTTGTTTGCCTGGATCTACGGACCGATCTGCTTTCTCTCTATAGCCAGCTGGGCGTGGGCAGGCAGCGTGATCCGGCAGTACCTGGGTGACCCTCGGCACCTGCGCCTGCTGAATCGGGGCCTGGCGGTGTTGCTGCTGGTCAGCGCAGCCTGTCTGCTCATGCAAGGTCAGCAAGCGGCAGCCTTGCGGTAATGCCCGGGGGTCGTCGCCAGGTGCTGCTTGAAGGCCCGCTGCAGGTGCGCCTGGTCGGCAAACCCGGCCTCCTGCGCAACCTCGGCAATCGCCCGCCCTTGGCGCAACTGCGCCCTGGCCAGTTGCACGCGCTGGTCGAGCAGGTAGCCATGCGGTGTCAGGCCGAAGCGCTGGCGGAACGCCCGGATCAGGTACGAGCGTGACAGGCCGCAGGCTGCACAGATGTCTTCCAGGCTCAGCGGGTCGCAGCGATGGGCACGTATGAAGGCTGCTGCGGTGTCCAGCCGCGGGTTACCGGCGTCGTGCACGTCGGCGCTACCAGTCTCGAGCAGCGACGGCAACGCGGCAAACAGTGCCGCCAGACGGTGTTCCCGGTCTGCCAGGCTGGCGTCGAAAAGGTCGGCGAACAGCTGTAACAGCCGTCGGTACAGCGCTGGCGAGCGGCTCCAGGCCTGGGCCGGCAAGGTAAAACCCTGTGCCTGCAGCCAGGGCATATCGACGAACAGCATCAGGTACGACCACGGTTCCCCTGCGATGGGATTGCAGGCATGCACCACGCCTGGGTTCATCAGCACCGTGGTACCGGCCTCCACCTCGATGTGCCGGTCGGCGTTCCGGTAGGTACTGCGCCCTCCGGTGATCACCCCGAGGGAAAAGCTCTCGTGGGAATGCGCGGCATAGCACACCTGGCGCCCGTCCCCGACCCGTCGGGCTTCGACGAAGGGCAACGCCGGATCGCGCCAGAACCTTGATACTTCGATCATCCCCCGCCTCGCTCGCCGCAGTCATGCACCCGGATACTACACACTTTACCGGGGGAACAGGTCGAGCGTCCGTTCCACTTCGCCGATATCAATGCTGAAACCATCGCCTTCCGGGGTCCCGACCACGAAGCCGAAATGCTGGTCGTCACGGTCCGTCAGGTACTTGTAGTAGCTGACGAACCGGTTCGGCGGCTGCAAAGTCAGCAGACAACCGCCGGGTTGCAGTACGTTCACGCCATGCACCAGCTGGCTACCCTCCACCCCCATCACCACCCTCGCCCCGGCGCAGGCTGCCACAATAGTGGGTACATCGCACTTCAGCGGATTGACGATGCGAAAGCCGCGGCTGGCCCGCAAGTGCTCGGCCAATGCCAGCTCATTGCGCAACAGGCGCAAGTCGCCATCTCCCCCGCGCAGCAGGAACACCCCAGGGTGCGGGGCATGCGCCACGTGCGCCAGCAACTTGTCAGCCATGGCCCGGTAGCGGGCACTTCGATTGCGGTTGTTGCCCTGATCTTCGAATAGGACCAGTTCACGGAAGAATGCGCTGCGCAGGCGCAGCGGTTTCATCTCCAGCCAGTCTTCATAGGCCGGTGCCTGGGGATACAACGGGAACCTCGCCGAAGGCGCGGTGGTCACCGGTACGCCCTCGTTACAAGCCAGTGCATAGGTCGGGCAGTCTTCCGTCATCCAGTTGCCGAACCAGGTATTGCCGTTTTGCGTGCAGTAGATCGCCGCGCGATCGACTTCGTGGTCCACGCTGATGGTCGGAAAGGTGCTTGGCTTCAGCGACAACCAGTGGCTGGCCCTGCCCTTGTACAACGCCCCCTCGACCAGCCACACATCTTTGATCAGGTAACCGCGGGTAGGCGCTTGCTGCATGCTGATGCCGCCCTGCATGGTCGGCCCCGGATGCACGTACGGATAAAAGCGCTTGCCCTCCCAGCCGGTCACCCGCTCCAGCTGGCCTGGCAGGTAGAAGGCCGATGGCGAGACCGTGAGCTCACCAGGAGCGATCTCCCAGCGCTTGGCCGCCACGCTCCTGAGGTCGATGTTGCTGCGCCTGCCCAGCCGTTTGCGCAGCATGTGGCGGTAGGCGGCCAGCGTCCAGGTGTGCTGCCGGGCCAGCGGCGATGCACTGAACTGCGAGATGTCGCTGTCCATGAAGCGTCCTCCTCCCTTGGGGACGAAGCCAAAAGCCTGGCACGGCGCGGCCGGTCACCGCAGCCTCGGCAGCTTTCAGCTGCACATGACCCGCTCCAGGGCGGGCGGTGACTGCAGGTTGGCGTAACGATTGCGCAAGGTTTCCAGGAATGATTCGCCCGCGCCGTTACGGCCATAGAGATAGATCTTGTGCACGCCGCCAAACACCATTTCCTGATAGCGGCTGGCCACTTCCTCGTCACTCGGTCCGTCGGGTAGCCCCAGGTGCAAGGTGAGCTTGTCCCCTTCCACCGCAAACATCGGTGTATCCCAGAGAAACTTCGCCGTGCCGGTCCTGGGCAGGCGGACAAACAGATAGGCATGGTTGCCCAGCGAATCGATATCGCCGCCGCGACGGCGCTTCCATTTCAACAAACCGTCATCCGGGCGCGCCAGGCAAAGGCCGATGTCGTAATAATCAAACCCCTGCTGCAGGGCCCACTCCAGTGCCATGAACGTGGTGATGGAGTTCACCTCGCGCAACTTGCGCGCGTCGGAGAACACCGCCTGGCAATAACCGAAACGCAATGTGCTCCAGTAACGTTTGCCACCACGCACTATCTCGCAGCCCAGATGACAACCAATCACCTCGTCACCGCAGGTGATCAGATCGAGCCGGCCGACGCTTTTGGCGATACGAAATACTTCCGCCGTGGGGAACTGTGCCGCATGAATACCCTGCCTGGCGCTGGCATACGGGCGCAGAAGATCACGGTCGGCCATGGCGATCTCCTCGTCCGTCAGGGCCTGGCGCATGTGGTATAGCGGGCGATGCTTGCGAATGCTCCGCCTGAGTTCGCTGTCGTAGCGCGCCGTGATGTCCTCCAGCGCACGGCCCAGCGGCACCACCGCGCTCAGATAGTGCGGTACCGACAGTGCCCCTGCCGTGGGCATTTCGCTAACCACCACCACATGGCTGGCCGCCCTCGTCGCGCTCGTGCTGTCAACGATCCCGGCACTGCCCTGGCCCTTGCCGGCGATCAGCAGCTTGGCCATCTCCCTCTGCTGCTTGCGGCCGACATACACAATTTCGTACGGGCTTTCCTGCTGCAGGCGGAACCTGGCGACTTCCCAGCGCCAGAAACAGGCACGCGCCAGCACTTCGCGCACTTGGCTGGCCAAGTGTCTCATTTCGTAGCGTATCGAGGGCGACAGGTGTTTTCGCGCCAATGCCGTCAAGGTCGCTTTCATTTCTGCTTCGACGTCCTTCGATGTGCACCTGGTCTATCGGAAAAGAACAATTGTTGTTACCGGATACCCGCGCTTTAGTCACAAAGCCGACTATCGATTCAATTTAAGGTGCGCATAAACCGTTTCGCAAGCAGCACCCTGATTGCATTTCCCGACACCTGTGCAAGCGCCTGCAACAGTTCATGGCGCCAAATTTCCTGCCACGGAAACGCTTCTGGATACCTGCCGTTCCCGCGTTATCCCGCTACCACTTGGCAATCGAGAAATAACGTTTGATGCCTTCTTTGCATAGAAGGAGCATCGTCATGCGCGCCAACAACCCCCATCAATCCGTACTCGAAGCGCAACTGCCGCGCTGGGCCCACCAGGCGACAGCCGAGCAGTGGGCCGCGTTACAACTGACCCAGGTCTCCCCGTGGCAGGCACAGGACTGGTTCGCCAACTCTCCCCCAGACCTGCGCCAGGCCGTGCACGCCAGCAGCACGCGCCTGCTGCGATCGCAAGCGGCCCTGGCCCACTCACTGAAAGGCCTGAAACAGATCACTGAATTCGCTGAACCCTTGCTCCAGGAGCGCCTGGCCGAACAAGGCATTCACGCCCCCCCGCGCACCGCCGAGCTACTGCGGGTCGAACGCAGCTGGCATTGGGTTGGCCTGCGCTATCTCTATCGTCATCAGCGCCATAACCTGCTCCAGGCCGCCCTGCAGAACTTCGCCGACGACGAGGCGTTCACCCCCGAGAGTGCCATTGCCCTGAGCGGCAACATCCAGGTAACGACGGTTGAAGTACAAGGTTCGGTAACATTGGGCATGCAGGTACCCGCGGCGCACTTTCCGCTACAGTCCGAGCGCTACCGGGTGGAGCGCCTGCCACTGGTACCCGCCGCCTTCGCCACACTGTGCCGTGAACTGGACCTGGGCGGTGCGTACCAGGCCCACCTGGAACACTACTTCGCCCGGCCCGCTACCCGCGCGCTGGCCATCCAGGTGCAAAAGAACCGCTTGCGCCTGGCCGCCGACCTTGCTTACCTGCGGCACTTGGTCGATGGCAGCACGCGTGATCAGGTCGAGCGGCTGTTGCAGGGTGGCGAGGTGACGTGTTGGCAGCTGGCGCTGTTCGGCACCACCCTGCACGACGTCATGTTGATCGACGCCGGCCGCGCGGGGCTGGCGCTGTACCTGCCCGGCCATGACCCGGCACTGCGGCAATGCCACAACCTGGACGCGGTGCACGAGGCACTGGCGACCTTGCTGCTGGAAGCCGATGCCCGCCAGGCGTTCACGGCCTACATCAGCCAGGACCAGCGCGCGCACTTTCTTGACCTGCTGCAGCAGAACCTCGACGCTGCCGGCAACACAGCCTTCGACCGCACCTGGCAGCGGGCCGCGCACGCAGACCTGCGCCCCACACGCCTGGCCTTGGCGGCCGAGCCTTTCGGCCACTGCCAGGACCTGCACCTGGCCCGCCTCAAGCACGAAGCCAGTCTGCTGGCGGTGCCGACCGCCGCAGCCGATGCCAACGCGCGGGCCAGACGCCTGGAGGAATGGGCAAGCCTTGGCCTGGATGTACTGAACATTGCCGGGTTCTTCATTCCGTCTGTAGGTACCCTGATGCTGGCCGTTACGGCCTGCCAACTGCTTGGCGAAGCCTTCGAGGGCTACGAGGCCTGGCAGGAAGGCGACCGCCACCTGGCACTGCGCCACCTGGAGGCCGTCGGGCTGAACCTGGCCCTGATCGGCGGCTTCGCGGCAGCAGCCAAGGGCGTACCCAAGCTGTTCAACAGCCCATTGATGGAAAGCCTCCAGCAGGTACGCGGCAGCGATGGCCGCTACCGGCTCTGGAATGAAGACCTCACCCCCTACCGCAGTGCCGTGCTGCTGCCGGAGCATCTGCGGCCCAATACACTTGGCCAATACCGCTACGAGGGTCGCCATTTCATCCGTATGGACGGCCATCTCTTCGAACAACGGTTCGACAACGACCTGCAGCAATGGCGGGTCGTTCACCCGCAGACGCCGGATGCCTGGCAGCCACCGCTGACGCACAACGCCGAAGGTGCCTGGCGCGGCCAGCATGAACAGCCCGCCCAGTGGCCATTCGCGAAGCTGGCGCGCCGCCTTGGCGAGGCCTACGCCGCCTTCACCCCGGGCCAGTTGACGCAGGCAGGGCGGCTTTGCGGCATCGACGCCGCGCACTTGCGCCGAGTGCACCTGGAAGGCTTGCCCACGCCCCCGCTGTTGCTCGATACCCTGCACCGCATGGCGGCACAGGCCGAAGTCGCGGCATTGGCGGACAACGCCCCGCCGGGCCTGTTCGAGCGGCTCTACAACGGTAGCGCCCCACTCAACCCGGCAACCCAGAAACTGCTCGACGCCTACCCGCGGCTTTCCCCTGCCCTGGCCGGGCGTCTGCTGGCACCGCTGGACGAAACCGAAATGCTCGCCTGGCAACAGAACGGCCAGTTACCTGCGCGGGTTCGCCAGACCCTGGAGCAGGTGCACAGCGAGCTGCCGCTGGTACGCGCGCTGGAAGGCGTGCTGCAGCCGGCCCACGCCAGCAGCGACAGCGAGCGCCTGCTGTTCAGCGCACTGGATGCCATGCCCGGCTGGCCTGAGCAGCTGCGCCTGGAGTTGCGTGGCGCCAGCCCCACAGGCCCTCGCCTGGATCAGGTCGGCAGCGACCAGGCCACCACCCTGTGCCGGGTGATCAAGACAGCCGACGGTTATGAGGCCGACCTGGGCGAGCGCCCAGCGGCTGCTGCGCGCGACCCCGACCTGTGCCGCGCGGTAGAACAGGCCCTGCCGCGCTCGCAACGCCGGACGCTGGGTTTCCCCACCGACGATGGCAGCACGCTACGCCAGCGAGTGCTGGCTTGGGCCGAACAGCACAGGGCGACACTGGCGCAGCGCTTGTGGGGGCACCGGGCGTTGCTGCGCAGGCCCAAGGGTGGCTTGTACGGCGGCCGGCCACTTGCACCCGAACCGCATCAGCCACGCCTGGCAGGCTCGCTGATCGGGGCCTATCGCCGCCTGTACCCCGACGCCACCGATCAGGAATTCGAAGCCTGGCTCGGCAACGACGAGGACAACCCGTACCTCGATGACCTTCGCTCCCCCACACAGCGGCTGCGCGACCTTCAGCAGCGTCTGGATACCCTGCGTCGCGACCTGCAGGAATGGGCCTGGTCCGACCCGCAGCGCGCCAACCAGCGACACCGGGCCATCCGCCCGCTTATCAACGCCTGGCAGCGGCTGTCGAGCGTAGCGCTTGATGGCGGTGGCCGCCTGTACAGCCTGGACCTGTCCGGCCTGGAGCTGGACAACCAGGCCCTGGCCAGCCTGCCCTTGCCCGATGACTTCGCCCATGTGGAGCACCTGTCATTGAGCGACAACCGTTCCCTCAGCCAGTTGCCGGCCGGATTCTACCAACGCTTTCCCAACCTCAAGCGCCTGCAGCTGACCAATTGCCGGTTCGACACATTGCCCCGCCTGGGCGACACTGCCCAACTCAGCTGGCTGGATATGGAAGGCAACCGCATCACCTGGGACGCCCAGGCCCAGCAAGCGCTGGACAGCTGCCTGGGCCTTGCGGTCCTCGACCTGTCGGGCAACCCCTTGCTACAAGCTCCGGACCTGCGTGGGCTGGCCTTGCTGAAAACGCTGTTCCTGAACAACTGTGCGCTCAGTGAATTGCCCCAAGGCCTGGAGCTGGTAACCGAGCCGATCATCCTCGACATCAGCGACAATCAGCTGCTGCGGCTGCCAGACGGTTTCAACGTGCCCCGGCCAGTCGCAGACGCCTTGAGCCTGGAAAGCGACTGGCTGGGTGCTCCGGTACTTGCCCAGATCGAAACCTACAACGCCATGCACCAGGTGGACCTGCTGGTGTGCGAAGGCGACTACCTGGAGTTCTTCGAACAGACCGGCCCGGCCGAATCGGCGCTGTGGCAGCGATTACCGCTGCAGTACCGCCGCGATCTCAGGGCCTTGCTTGGACGTGAACCGTTCCTGTCGCACCCGCGACAGGCCCGTGCAGAATTCTGGCGACGCCTGGCCCTGCTCAACGCAGACCCCGCCCTGCGCCAGCAATGGTTGACGCACCCGCCGTACGACCTGTTCAACCTGCCGCTTTGACATGGCCCGGGTGCCTGCCTGAACAACAGGCAGGCACTTGCGGCCAGCTTGGGCCAGACTGGTGTTTTTCCGGTAGCCGGTGCATGCTCGCAGCTGAAGCGTTTCACCCGGCTCTAAACCCGCCCAGCAATGTGAGGTGCAGTACCCATGGACCGTCTGCTCGATTCACTTTTCCCCAGTGTCGAAAACATCCCGGAAACCTGGCGCCTGGGGGCTCCCCTGGAACAACGCGAATACCTGGTGAACGGCGAGCTCAGGCGCTGGGACGGCCCCCTGGCCACGGTGCGCAGCCCGGTGTGGCTCAAGCACGGCAGCGAAGAGCAGCAAGTGGTGCTGGGCAGCGCTCCGCTGCTCGATGCCGACACCGCGCTCACCGCCCTCGATGCCGCCGTGCAGGCCTATGACAAAGGCCGTGGCACCTGGCCGACCCTGCGCGTGGCCGAGCGCATCCAGCACGTGGAAAGCTTCCTGGCGCGCATGCGCGAGCAGCGCCAGGCAGTGGTCAAGCTGCTGATGTGGGAGATCGGCAAGAACCTCAAGGACTCGGAAAAGGAGTTCGACCGTACCTGCGACTACATCGTCGACACCATCAATGCGCTCAAGGACCTCGACCGCCGCTCCAGTCGCTTCGAGCTGGAACAGGGCACGCTCGGGCAGATCCGCCGCGCGCCGCTGGGCGTGGCCCTGTGCATGGGGCCTTACAACTACCCGCTCAACGAAACCTTCACCACCTTGATCCCGGCGCTGATCATGGGCAACACCGTGGTGTTCAAACCGGCCAAGTTCGGTGTGCTGCTGATCCGCCCGCTGCTCGAAGCGTTCCGCGACAGCTTCCCGCCGGGCGTGATCAACGTCATCTATGGCCGGGGCCGGGAGACGGTCAGCGCGCTGATGGCCAGCGGCAAGGTCGATGTGTTCGCCTTCATTGGCACGCACAAGGCCGCCAGCGACCTGAAGAAACTCCACCCACGCCCGCACCGTCTGCGCGCTGCGCTGGGGCTGGATGCCAAGAACCCGGGCATCGTCCTGCCCCAGGTCGACCTGGACAACGCCGTCGAGGAAGCCGTCACCGGTGCGCTGTCGTTCAATGGCCAGCGCTGCACGGCGCTGAAGATCCTGTTCGTCCACGAGGACGTGGTCGAGGCGTTCCTCGACAAATTCCAGCGCAAGCTGGCCGCACTGAAGCCCGGCATGCCCTGGGAGCCTGGCGTGGCGTTGACGCCGCTACCCGAACCCGGCAAGGTCGATTACCTCGACGGGCTGGTCGCCGATGCCAGGGCCAAGGGCGCACAGGTGCTCAACGAAGGTGGCGGGCACAGCCGCGGCTCGTTCTTCTACCCGGCCGTGCTGTACCCGGTAAAGCCGGACATGCGCGTATACCACGAGGAGCAGTTCGGCCCGCTGGTGCCGGTAGTGCCCTACCGCGACCTGCAGACGGTGATCGACTATGTCCTCGACTCCGACTACGGCCAGCAACTGAGCCTGTTCGGCAACGACCCGGCAACCATCGGCAGCCTGGTCGACACCTTCGCCAACCAGGTCGGGCGGATCAACATCAATGCGCAGTGCCAGCGCGGCCCTGACACCTACCCGTTCAACGGCCGCAAGAACAGCGCCGAAGGTACCCTGTCGGTGCATGACGCCCTGCGCGTGTTCTCGATTCGTACGCTGGTGGCAACACGCTTCCAGGCCGCCAACAAGGAACTCATCAGCGAGATCATCCGCAACCGTCAGTCCAGCTTCCTGACCACCGATTACATCTTCTGAACCGCGCTTATGGAAAATCGATCTATCAAGACGGTCGATTTTCCCTCCGCGCAAACGACTCTAAGCAACAGGGCGCCCGCCGGCGCTCACTGCGAAGGAGAGTCGAACATGGCAGCCAGACCCATTCCTGAAGGCCAGCACAGCATCACCCCGTACCTGGCCATCAACGATGCCGCCAAGGCCATCGAGTTCTACAAGAAGGCCTTCGGTGCCGTCGAGATGTTCCGCCTCGACGCCCCGGGTGGCCGCGTTGGCCATGCCGAACTGAAGATCGGTGACTCGTCACTGATGCTTGGCGACCCCTGCGACATGGAAGGCGGCCTCACCGCCAGCCAGAAGCTCGGCGGCGCAGGCGTCGGCCTGCACCTGTATGTCGAGGACAGCGACAAGGTCTACGCCCAGGCCCTGGCAGCCGGCGCCACCCAGCTGAACGCAGTGACGGACCAGTTCTACGGCGACCGCAGCGGCACCCTCAAAGACCCGTTCGGTAATATCTGGTTCGTGTCCACCCACAAGGAGGACCTGACCCCTGACGAAATTCGCGCCCGCGCCGCGAAGCTGTTCGGCGGCAACTGAGCGGCAGGTTGAAAGCGGCGCGACTTTGCCTGAAGCTTGGCGCTCGTAGCCTGGAGCCGCTTCATGCGAATCATCGACAAAACCGCCGCACAGGTGCGCAGCCTGACCCCCGCGGAAGAGGAGCTGCTGGTCGGCTTTGCCAGCGGCACCCTCGCCGGCCCGCGCCTGCTGCAAGCCAACCAGATGCTGATGAAAGTGCGCAGCGCCAACCAGTGGTTGGCCTGCGACTGCCGCAGCGATGCCTTGCCGGTGCTCAATGTCACCCTCAATGGCAACACGGGCACACTGTTTCTCAAGAACAACCCGGGTACAGCCGAGCACGCGCCCGGCTGCCCGTTCACCAAGGACGAGCGGGAAGCTGCCGAGCGCGAAAGCCAGCCGACGCCGCCTGCGGCCTGGCTGCCTCCGGACACGCCCCTGCGCCTGATCGGCGACTTCCGCAGCGGCAGCGCTCCAGGTGCCAGCGGCGACACCCATGAGCGGCGCGAACAGCAGCGCTTGCTGGCGCTGTTACTGACCTGGATCGAAACCAGCGGCCTCAACCTGTATGCCACTCACCTGAAAAAGGACCTGACCGGGCAGTTTGCCGAATTGCGCAGCGTGGCCAGCCGCTACCCGCTGCTGGAGCGGGTGCCGGCCAGCAACTACCTGGAAACCCGCCTGGACATGAAGCACATGATGATGCTCAAGGCCCGCCTGCGCGAAGCCACGGTGTTCGGCAACCATCGCCGCCACGGCTTGCTGCTGGACTGCGTGGACCAGGTCAAAGGGCGCAAGCTGTTCAATAACGGCAATGCAGACGGCTTCGACTTCCAGGGGCATCATCTGTATTGGGGCGGCAGCCGTACCGCCGGGCCGTTGCTGGCCCTGGCGCTGTATTCGCCAGCCAGCGCTGGCAGCCATTTCTACGAACTGATCCATGTAGCCAGCGTACCGGTACTTTCGCGTGTACACCTGTTCCCGGTCTATCGCGCTGAAGAGCGCGAACCGCTCAAGGCCCTGGTGTCACTGATCGACTGGATGGCCAGCAAGGGCGTGAAAGTGCAGATGCGCCGCCCGGTGGTCGGCGGCGAAGTGATGGATGAACTGGTACTGAGCTCGGACCAGGACCGGGTGCTGTCGGTATCGCTGCTGGAGCAGCCGATCGGGCCCGAACCGGATACCGAAAACTTCAAGCGCTACGCTGACTTCAAGAGCCCGGAAACCTTCCGCAAATACGTTGCGGGGTTCTTCATGCGCGAGCGTTGAACGACATTTTCCGTCAACTATGGAACCTTGTGCGGGCCTTGACGCGGTGGATGGCACCGGCTTTGCCGGTGATCGCGGCCGAAGCCGCTCCTACCGGTGCAGCGTCAAGTCAAAGCCGTGGGTAGGAGCGGATTACTCGCGAAACAGGCGACGCGGTGGAAACCCCGGCGTTTACCCGGTCAGCCGAGAAACAGCTGGTACGCCGGGTTGTCGGTCTCGTCCCAATAGCGGTACCCCATCTCATCCAGCGCCAGCGGCAGGCCTGCCAGTTCATCACTCGGCACTTCCAGCGCGGCGAACACCCGTGCCTCCGCCGCCCCATGGTTTCGGTAATGGAACAGGCTGATGTTCCACTGCTTGCCCAATCGTTCGAGGAAGCCCAGCAAGGCCCCCGGGCGCTCCGGGAACTCGAAGCGCAGCACCCGCTCGTCAGCACCCGGTGCGGCGTGACCGCCGACCGTATGGCGCACATGCAACTTGGCCAGTTCGTTGTCGGTCAGGTCCAGTACGCTGTAGCCCTGCTCGCGCAAACTGGCCAGCAATTGTTCGCGCGGGTCGTGCAGCGGGTGGGTCTGCACGCCAACGAACAGGCGCGCCTCCTTGCCAGGATAGTAGCGGTAGTTGAACTCAGTGATCTGCCGCTTGCCCAGCGCCTGGCAAAAGGCACGGAAGCTGCCCGGCTGCTCCGGGATGGTAACGGCAATGATCGCCTCGCGCTGCTCGCCCAGCTCGGCGCGCTCGGCGACGTGGCGCAGACGGTCGAAGTTGACGTTGGCGCCGGAATCGATCGCCACCAGGGTCTGCCCCTGCACGCCATGGCGCGCCACGTACTTCTTGATTCCGGCCACAGCCAGGGCTCCGGATGGTTCGGTGATGGAACGGGTGTCGTCGTAGATGTCCTTGATCGCCGCGCACAGCTCATCGCTGCTCACGGTCAATACTTCATCGACGAAATGCCGGCACAGCTCGAAGCAATGGGCTCCCACCTGCGCCACCGCCACGCCATCGGCGAAGGTGCCGACCTGAGGCAGGACCACCCGTTCGCCAGCGGCCATGGCGGCCTGCAGGCAGTTGGAATCTTCCGGCTCGACGCCAATCACCTGCACGTCCGGGCGCAGGTACTTCACATAGGCGGCAATGCCAGCGATCAGCCCGCCACCGCCAACCGGGACGAAGATCGCGTCCAGTGCGCCCGGGTGCTGGCGGAGGATTTCCATGGCCACGGTGCCTTGCCCGGCAATCACATCCGGGTCGTCGAACGGTGGCACGAAGGTGGCGCCCTCGTTGTCAGCCAGTTTCAGCGCGTGGGCCAGGGCATGCGGGAAGCTCTCGCCGTGCAGCACCACATGCCCACCGCGCGAACGCACGCCTTCCACCTTGAGTGACGGTGTGGTGGTGGGCATGACGATGGTGGCCTTCAGGCCCAGGCGCGCGGCCGCCAGGGCTACACCCTGGGCATGGTTGCCCGCCGACGCGGTGATCACCCCGCGTTCGCGCTGTACCGGGCTCAGCCGCGAAAGACGCGTGTAGGCACCGCGGATCTTGAACGAGAAGGTCGGTTGCAGGTCTTCACGCTTGAGCAGCACCTGGTTGCCAAGGCTCGCCGACAACGCAGGGGCGGCTTGCAAAGGCGTCTCGATGGCCAGGTCGTACACGGGCGCGGACAGGATACGGCGCACCTGCTCCGACAGCAGTTGCTGCACGCTGGACGAGGTACGAGGGCTGACGTTGAGGCTGGTCATCGATGGCAACTCCTTGGCTTTTATTCACGTTGCCCAGGAGTCAGAGAGAAGAAACCCGCCTCCAGGGCGGGTTCGGTGCACGTACGCGCTAGCCCGCCAAGCTGATAATGGCGGTAATAATAATGGCGTGGGCGTGCGGGAAAGTTCTCATGGGGTAGGAACTTAGCCGCTAGTGCGGCTTGAAGTCAACACTTCGCCTGCTGCGCCGAAAGCGGCACATCGAATACCTTGTCGAAACCCCACTGGAAGACAAACGCATAAACGAAGAAGAACACGAACAACGCCAGGTTGGTCAGCAGCGCCGCCCACAGGCTGACATCCAGCCAGTAGGCTACCAGCGGCAGCAGAATCAGCACCAACCCGCCTTCGAAGCCCAGGGCGTGCAGCAGGCGGCGCAGGAAGGTGCGCTCACGTCGGCGCTGGCGCGCTTCCCAGCGCTCGAACACCCAGTTGTAGGCCATGTTCCAGCTCATCGCGATGGCCGACATCAGCACCGAGAGCACGGTTGACTGTGCCATGCCAGCGCCGAACGCCAGTTCCAGCGCGGGCGCCACGCAGGCGACGGCAATGGCTTCGTAGAGAATGGCCTGGACGATCTTGCGTGCCTTGCCTTGCATGTTCCTGCTCCCTGGGTAAACGACCTGTAAACTACAAGAAGTGGCTTGTAAGAAAAAGCCTGAAATTTGGACAACCCTGCATTCGGCTGCTTGTATCTATCCAGTACAAAGGCCGAATGTCGTACAACTTCGTCCAAGGACCCGAACGAGGATTAAAGACAATGGCTAACGCCTTTCTGCCGGTGGCCGGCACATGAGCCTGGCATTCATCGACTTTCTGACCTACGTGCTGTTCGGCCTGAAGATCCTCGCGATCGTTCTGGCCTCGCTGATGTTTCTGCTCGGCCTGGATGACCTGTTCATCGACCTGTGCTTCTGGGGCCGCAAACTGATCCGGCGCTTTCGCATCTATGACAAATACGAAAAGGCCGATGAGAAGCGCCTGTTCGAAGTGCCGGAAAAACCCTTGGCCATCATGGTTCCGGCCTGGAATGAAGTGGGCGTGGTAGGAGAAATGGCGCGCCTTGCCGCCTCGACCATCGACTACGAGAATTACCAGATCTTCGTCGGCACCTACCCCAATGACCCGCAAACCCAGGCCGATGTCGACGCGGTGTGCCTGCACTACCCCAACGTCCACAAGGTGGTCTGCGCGCGCCCCGGCCCCACCAGCAAGGCTGACTGCCTGAACAACATCATCGACGCCCTGCTGCGCTTCCAGCAGGACGCCGGCATCGAGTTCGCCGGGTTCATCCTGCACGACGCCGAAGACGTGATCTCGCCCATGGAGCTGCGCCTGTTCAACTACCTGCTGCCGAACAAGGACATGATCCAGATCCCGGTGTACCCCTATGCACCGGAATGGAAAGGCTTCACCGCCGGCCACTATGTCGACGAGTTCGCCGAGAATCACGGCAAGGACGTGATCGTGCGCGAAGCCCTGACCGGTCAGGTACCGAGTGCCGGCGTGGGTACCTGTTTCAGCCGCCGCGCCATCGCCGCGCTGCTCGAGGATGGCGACGGCATCGCCTTTGACGTGCAGAGCCTCACCGAAGACTACGATATCGGCTTTCGCCTGAAGCAAAAGGGCATGAAGTGCATTTTCGCCCGCTATTCCATTACCGACCCGGCGCTGACCCTGAAGCAGGAATGGCGCCCAGGCATGAGCCGCGAATTCTCCCAGGTGATCTGCGTACGCGAGCATTTCCCGCGCGACTGGCAACATGCCATTCGGCAGAAGTCGCGGTGGATCGTCGGCATCGTGTTCCAGGGCACCAGTAACCTTGGCTGGAGCCGCAAGGGCGCCCTCAACTACTTCCTCTGGCGTGACCGCCGCGGGCTGTTCGCCTACCTGCTGAGCTTCCTGGTCAACCTGTTGCTGCTGGTGCTGCTGGCCATGTGGCTGGTCACGGTGATTGCGCCAGAGTCATGGCGCTTCATGTCCATCCTCGATGACAGCCCGCTGTTGGCCGCCCTGCTGTGGCTGAACGGCCTGCTGCTGGTCAACCGCCTGTTCCAGCGCGCCTGGTTCGTCACCCGCTTCTATGGTATCGGCGAGGGCCTGCTGTCGGCGCCGCGGATGATGTGGAGCAACTTCGTCAACTTCTTCGCCAACCTGCGCGCCTTGCGCCAGGTGATGGAAATGGGCGACTCGCGGCGCGTGGCCTGGGACAAGACCACCCACGAATTTCCTGCCATTGCCGCGCCGGCCCGCACCCCGCTGGGCCAACGCCTGGTAGCCAAGGGCCTGATCAGCGACGAACAGCTGCAACAGGCGATCACCAGCCCGGTGCGCCGACGCCTGGGCCGCGAGCTGCTGCTGCGCGGCTGGCTGGACAGCGAACAGCTGGTAGCGACCCTGGCCGAACAACTCGACCTGCCCTGGGCACCGCTCAACCCGTTCAAGCTTGACCCACAACTGATCGCCAAACTGCCACGCAAGCTGGCGACCCACTATGGCGTGCTACCGGTGGACGAAGACGGCAAGACGCTCATCCTGGCCAGCGAAAGCCCGGTCAGCCAGGTGTCGCTGGGGGTCATAAGCCGCCAACTGAAACGCCCGGTCAGCGCCCGCCTGGCGCCACAGGGCCGGGTAACCCTGGGCCTGCGCTACCACTACCCGAGCCCCTGGCAGAAGCCGGAAACCCGCGAGATGCTGGCCGTACTGGAACGCAACCAGGACGACGAAGCGCTGCTGGAACGGGTCAGCCAGCACCAGGTGATGCTGGGTGCCCTGCTGCAGGTGCGCGGCATGGTACCGGTCACCCTGTTCAACCAGGCGCTGATCGACTTCAACCCCGAACAGCAAAGCCTCGGCGAATACCTGATCACCCGCGGCATCATCACCGAGCAGGTGCTGCAACAGGCCCTGATCGAACAGGCCAGCGAACAGCAGGCCGCCTTTGACCTGACCCGGGAGGTGGCATGAAGCCGCGCTTTTCCCTCACTTTCACTGGCCTGTTGCTGTGCTCCGCCGCCCTGCCCGCCGCTGCCTCGACGGCGATGACCGACTTCCAGCGGTTCACCAGCTACCCGTTCATGGAGCGCAGCTACCGCGAGGCGAAGAAGGACAACTGGGCCGAGGTCGAGCGCCTGACCCGCCATGTGCTTGCTCGGGTACCGAACAATGACGAAGCCCGCTCGCTGTTGGTGGAGGCCCTGGCCCATCAACGCCGCTACCAGGAAGCCGAAGCGCTGGCCGAACAACTGGGCGCCAGCCCGGCGCATGCCGACGCCCTGCTCGAACTGCGCCTGACCTGGATCGAGCAGGACCCACCCCCGGCCAGCGAGGTGGAGCGCTGGCTGGCCAGCAGCGCGGGTGCCCAGCGTGTCCGTCTGTGGCAGGCCTATGGCTTGAGCCTGGCCAAGTCCGGCGGGGCCGCCCGGGCGCTGGACTGGCTCAATCATCTGCCGCCACAGGAAGATGGCCAGGTCCTGCGCCTGGCCAGGGCCAACTTCGCCGAACAGCTGCGTGACTGGAAGGAAACCATCGAACAGCTGCAGCCACTGGCCGCCCAGCGCCAGTTGCCTGCCCAGGACTGGCAGCGCCTGGCCAATGCCTATGTCCAGCAGCTGGACGAAAACGGCTTGAACGCCTTGCTGCCCAGCGCCCCATCCCAGGAAGCCGCCAACCAGGCCCGCCTGGCCATGGCCAACCGGGCCATCGCCGTCGGCCAGAACCAACAGGCCCAGCGTTGGCTGCAAGCGCTGCCAGCCGAGCAGCTGGACCAGCCGCTGCAGCGCCAGCAGCTGTGGGAACTGGCTCGCCAAGGCCAGGACGCCGCGCTGGTGCAACGCCTGAGCAACGCACTGCAACGCCCTTGCCTGGAAACCGTCGACTGGCTGTCGCGCCGTGACCCGGCGCTGGCGCGCGAGCAGTTCAAGGGCTGCGATACCAGCACCGATCCAAGGGCCTACGCCGTGCTCAGGCAGCGTCTGTACGGCGACCCACCCCAGCCACCGCAACCACGCACAGCCGCCGAATGGGAGAAGCGCTACCGGCAGAGCGGCGACCTGGCCGCACTGGAACAAGCCACCTTCCTGCTCACGCAGCAAGGCCAAACCGATCATGCCCGGCAACTGCTGGAGCAGGCCTACGACCGCCGCCAGGGCCGTCTCGCCCCGTCGCTGCTGCAGCGCCTGGGCAACCTCTATGCACGCAACGACGGGCCGTTGCAGCCCCAGCGCATGCTTGGCCTGGTTCCCCAGGTCGATGCCAATACCCGCGCCCAGCTGCTCGGCCGCCTGGCCGAGGCCGGCCACTGCGACACCGTGCGCCAGGCCATACCGGCCACCCCCAGCGAGCCCGGCCAGTACCGCGCACTGGGCCGTTGCGCCATGCCCGGCCAGCCCGGAGAAGCGGTCGTCTACTACCAGGCCGCCGAGCGCCTGGGTGACCGCGGCAGTCGCCTGCCGCTGGCCTATGCCCTCGAGGCCGCCGGCGATTCCGAAGCTGCCCTGGCCATCTGGCGCAGCTTGCCAGACAGTGCCTGGACCGAAAACGCCCGCCTCACCGCTGCCCGTGGCGCGCTGAACGCCGGCGACCCGCAGGCGGCACGCCGCTATTGGGACGCCGCCAGGCACCATAGCGCCGACGATTGGGCGCTGGGTGCCGCCATCGCCCAACAGCAAGGCGATTATCAGGCCGCGCTGGGCTTGCAGCGCCAGGCCTTGGCCCATGACCCGCGCGCCGAGCATTACTACGCTGCCGCCAGCACCGCGCAACTGGCCGGCGACAGCGCGCAAAGCACCGCCTGGCTGGCCGAAGCCGTGCGCCTGGCCCCGGAGCAGCCGCGCTATCGCGCCGACTACGGCATGCGCCTGGCCGGCTCGGCCGACAAGGCCCAGCGCCGCCAGTCGATCCCGTTGCTGGAGCGTGCCACCCACGACTTCCCCGAGGACTACCGCCTGGGCGAGACGCTGGCCCTGCGCTACGACGAAGTCGAAGACAGCGCCGCCGCACGTCGCCAGCTGCGCCGGGTGCTGGATGTGGAGCAGGACCTGGTCGACGGCGGCGATGAATATGGCAGCCTGGAAGCGCGCAAGTATCGCCAGCGCCGGGCCCATGAAAGCCTGTCGCGGCGCGATACCATCACCCTGGCCAGCACCTGGTCGCCGGCGGGAACCTCGACCAACGACAAGTTCCTCGACGACGGTCAGCGCAGTGGCACTTCACGCCGGGCGCAATCACAGAACGTGCAGCTGGCCATGTGGGACCATGCCCTGGGCGCAGAACCCAGCCGCAACGGCAGCACCCTGTCGGTGTATGGCCGGGTGCTGTTCGGCGGGCAAAGCCGGACCGACTACGCCCAAAGCATGGGCACCGGCGTAGGCCTGCGCTACAAGCCGCTCGGCCAGGCCAACCTCAACCTGTATGCCGAGCTGTACCACCAGCGGCAGATCGACGAAGCGCACAACAGCGGCCTGAGCCTGGGCCAGTTGCTGAGCCCGGCCAAGGTCGGCGGCAACTGGGGCGACCTGCGTCACCACGCCGAATCGAGCAATGACCTGTTACTGCGCGCTACCGCCTCGTTCCTCGACCAGGGCGCCTGGCGCAATGACTGGCGGGTCGATGAAGACCACTGGAACGAGCGTTTCCTCTACCTCGACGCCGCCTGGTGGACACGTGCTGGCGACCATGCCTGGCTGTCGCGCTACCAGCAGGGCCACGCCTGGAAGCTGCCGGGCAGTTCGCCGCAAACCCTCACGCCGTACGGCTTCGTCGAGTTCTCCAGCCAGGACCCGAGCAATGACTGGCGCCAGGACGCGCGGGCCGGCTTCGGCGTGCGCTGGCAATGGTGGTTCGACGACGACCGCTACAACGCCTACCGCGGTTCGCTGAAAGTGCGTGCCGAATACCAGCAGTCGCTGGGTGGCAATCTATACCAGCGCGCCAACGGCGTGCTGGTCGGTGCGGAGATGACGTTCTGATGCGTACGTTCCTGGCCCTCTGCCTGCTCGCCCTGTGCCTGCCGGCCAGCGCCGACCAGCGCCTGTTCTACCAGCCCCTCAACCGCGACGCCGGCGTCACCCCCAGCCAATGGCAGCAGCTATGGCGGGCCACCGTGGCCCAGGGCGGCAAGACCCTGATCGTGCAATGGAGCGCCTATGGCGACAGCGATTTCGGCGCTGCCCACGGCTGGCTGGCCAACAGCCTGCGCAGCGCCCAGGCCGAAGGCTTGCAGCTGGTGCTCGGGCTGTACCTGGACCCGGCCTATTACCAGCGCCTCGACGAGCTGGATGGCGACGGCCTGAACAGCTACTGGAAGGCGCAGCTGGGGCGCTCGCTCAACCAGTACCGGCAACTGCGCCAGACCTGGCAATTGCCGGTGGCGGGCTGGTACCTGCCGATGGAGCTGGACGACCTGCATTTCCGTGACGCTGAGCGGCGCGATGCGCTATATGGCCAGTTGCAGGCGTTCAACCGCCAGCTCGACAAGCCGCTGCACATCAGTGCGTTCAGTGCGGGCAAACTGTCGCCTCGGGTCAATGGCGCATGGCTGGATCAACTGGCCGGCCTGGGCTTGACCGTGTGGTGGCAAGACGGCACGGGCACCGGGCGCTTGCCCGCACTGGTGCGCCAGGGCTATGAGCAGGCCTTGCCGTGCCGGGTAGGCGTGGTGCGCGAGGCGTTCCGCCAGGTGAGCGCACCAGGGCAGGCGTTCCGCGCCGAGCCCGCCGAACCGCAGTTGGCCGGCGGCTGCCATGCCGAGGCGGTGTTCGACCTGCGTTACCGCCCCTGGGCCCGGGGTGTTCTGCCCGAAAATTGAGTCGCCAGGGCCGGCCTGGGGAGCCACGAATGTTCAAGACCATCGAAGCGCATGTACGCAAACAGGTCGCTCCGGCCGCCCTGCGCGCCGAGTTCCGCCAGCACGAATTCGAGTCCATGCGCCCGTTCTGCCTGCTGGTGTTCTGCGTCAGCATCCTGATCTGGCTGGTCTTCGACCTGATCGTCAGCTTCCTCGGCGGCCAGGGCCTCACCTGGCTGTCCGGGCTGTTCATCGCCCTGCTCGGCTGCCTCACCCTGGTGCTGCGGTTCACCCGCCGCAGCCAACACTTCGATGTGCTCAACCTGTTGTTCATCAGCGTGATCACCCTGGGCATGCGCCTGGTGATCGAAGGCATCCCGGTGGCCCAGCGCCCGGTGTGGCTGGTACTCGGCGTGTCCACCGTGCTGTATGCCGTGTCGGTGCTACCGGTCCGGCGCTGGTCGTTCTTCTGCGCCATGCTCATCACCTGGGTGGTGCTCAACCCGTTCTATCACACCCGTATCGACGCGGACGAGCTCGAAGGCGCCATGCTGCTCAGCTATGCGGTGTTCCTCAGCGGCCTGGTGATCTACAGCTACCTGCAGATGCGCAAGGCCAAGCTGCACAACTTCTATCTGTCCAAGGTGCTGCTGGAACAGGCCTATGTCGATGCCCTGACTGAAATCCCCAACCGCCGCTCGTTCATGACCCAGGCCGACCGCCAACTGCGCACGGCCACGTCCGAGCGCTACCTGGCGATGATCGACATCGACAACTTCAAGCGGGTGAATGACCGCTTCGGCCATGATGTCGGCGATGAGGTGCTCAAGCGCGTGGCCACGCATATCAAGGCGAGCATGAGCGGTTTCGAGTATGCGCGGCTGGGCGGCGAGGAGTTCGCGATCTTTTTCCAGGGGCTGTGTCAGCAAGACGTCGAGCAACGGCTGGCAGGGTTGTGCCAACGGGTGCGCGAGGACACTGCCGAGCACCCGGTGACCGTCAGCATCGGCCTGGCCCGGGTCGACCAGGACGACAGCCTGACCACGGTGCTGGTCCGCGCCGACCAGGCGCTGTATGAAGCCAAGCACAGTGGCAAGGACCGCTTTGTGCTGTGGTCGGCCCGGCTGGCAGACAGCGAATAGCAGGCCAGGCGACGCCTCAAGCGGCAGGCAGGCGAATCCGGAACTGCGCCCCGCCCAGCGCCGACTGGGCCACGGTCAGGGTCCCGCCCTGCCCCTCGATCGCCCGCCGGCTGATCGCCAGCCCCAGGCCAAACCCGCCGGTATTGCGATCGCGGCTACGGTCAAGCCGATAGAACGGCTGGAAGATCCGCTCACGCTCTTCTACCGGAATGCCTATGCCGTCATCCTCCACCGTCACCAGACAGCTGCCATCCTCTTCGCGGCGTAGACGCAGCAACAGGCTTTCATCGCAGTAACGCATGGCGTTGCGCACCAGGTTCTGCACCGCCCGTGCCGTCAGCCTGGGGTCGAGGACAAAACGTGGCAGCTCACCTTCGGCCCGCACTTCCCACTTGATGCCGCGGCCATCGAGCTCCTCGGCAAAGCCGCCGAGTACGCTGTCGACCAGCTCCAGCAACGACACCTCGACCCGCTCGCGCGCCTGGTCGGCGTTGTACAGGCGGCTATAGGACAGCAACTCCAGCACCAGCTCATCCAGCTCGCGCACATGCCCCACCAGCTCCAGCAGGCGTTTGCGGCTGGCCGGTGGGACTTCGTCGAACAGCAGCACCAGGCCGAAATCCAGCCGGGTCAGCGGCGTGCGCAACTCGTGCGATACCGCATTGAGCAGCTCGCGCTGCTGGTTGACGTGGCGTTCCAGGTCGCCAGCCATGGTGTCGAACACCCCGGCCAGCTCACCGATGTTGGAATGCGGCGAGATGTGCGTGCGCTCGGCCATCTGTCCCTGGCCCAGGCGCCGGGCGGTTTCCTTCAAACGCTCCAGGTCGCGCCAGTGCGGCCATACCCACAGCAGCAGGCAGCCGAGCATGACCGCACCGATCAGTACGGTCACCCCCCACGACAGCACGTTGATGTCCAGCGGGTCGGGGGGCGAGTGCAGGCGCACCAGCCACTCCTTGTCCAGCGGTGCCAGTACCGTTTCGTAGTAGCCCCACTCGGCGATGCGCACCACATGCAGGCCATGCTCCAGGCGCGCCTGCTCGGCCTCGCTCAAGCCGGCCTGGTCCATGCGCAGCAGCTGCAACTGCAGCGGCGCGAAATCCCTGGCCAGTTCCTGTTCCACCGCCGGCCACTGCTCGCGCGGGGCCTGGCGAAACTGGCGCACGATCAGCGCCTGCACACCCTTGGCCTGGTCCAGGTTGTAGGCCATGAAGCGCTCTTGGAACAGCCCGACGATGGTGTCAGGAATGAGCAGCAGCGCGCCGGCATAGGCGACGATGATGACCAGGTACAGGCGCACCAGGATCTTGAGCATGGCCGATCAGCACTCCCACTCGACGCGGCTGAACAGGTAGCCCTTGCCCCATACGGTCTTGATCTTGCGCGCTTCGCCAGCGTTGTCGTCGAACTTGCGCCGCAGCTTGGAGATGGCCACGTCCACTGAACGGTCGGTGCCATTGAATTCGATGCCGCGCAACTGCTGCAGGATGCGGTCGCGGTTCATTACCTCGCCGGCATTGCGCGCCAGCACCACCAGCAGGTTGTACTCGCCGCTGGACAGTTCCACCTCCTCGCCGCGCCAGCTCACCGTGCGTTCGGCCAGGTCGATGCGCAGGCCGCCGATCAGGATCAGCTCGTTGTCCAGACGTGGTTCGTGGATGCTGCTGCGGCGCAGCAGGGTGCGCACGCGGGCCAGCAGCACGCGCGGCTCGCAGGGTTTGGTCACATAGTCGTCGGCGCCCATCTCCAGGCCCAGTACCTGGTCATGGCTGTCGTCGCGGGCGGTCAGCATCAGGATCGGCAGGCTCTGCGATTCCTGGCGCAACAGGCGGCACAGCTGCAGCCCATCGATGCCCGGCAGCATCAGGTCGAGGATGACCAGGTCGGGCTTTTGCCGACGGTACTCGTCCAGCACGTGGTCGCCACGGGCGATCACCTGGACATGGAAGTCGTTGCGTTGCAGGTAGCTGGCGATCAACTCGGACAGGGCGCTGTCGTCTTCGACCAGGAAAATGTTCGGCATAAGCGGCTGGGCATCCGGGGGTAATAGACCTTACCGGCCGGTTCGCGAAAAAAACCCACGAACAGGCCGGTACAGACGTACGCAGAATATAGAACCCGAGGGCAACACAGGATTGTTCTTCACACTTTTTCACACTCGTCCTACAGGTATTAACAGCCACCCAGGCAGCGCCTGCCTTAGCATATGGGCGGTCATCATCGGAAGATCCGTATGTCTACTACCCTCCCCCAATGCCTGCGCCCCGTGGCGCTTCTGGCGTTTCTGAGCCTGTCCCTGGCTGGCTGCGGCGACAGCGCCGAGCAAGATGAACAGGCCACCACCCCGCAAGTACGGGTGGAAACCCTGCAGCTGCAGCCACTGGCCATCAGCAGCGAACTCAGCGGTCGCATCCTGGCGCCGCGCACCGCCGAAGTCCGCGCCCGGGTTGCCGGTGTGGTGCTCAAGCGGGTGTACCGCGAAGGCAGCGACGTCAAGCAGGGCGATGTGCTGTTCCTGATCGACCCGGCACCGTTCAAGGCCGACCATGACAGCGCCCGGGCCACCCTGGCCAAGGCCGAGGCCACGCTGTACCAGGCCCGCCTGCAAGAGCAGCGCTACCGCGAGCTGGTCGACGACAAGGCCGTCAGCCGCCAGGAATACGACAATGCCAAGGCCGCCTTCCTGCAGGCCGACGCCGCCGTCGCCGAAGCCCGCGCCGCCCTCGAGCGCGCACGTCTGAACCTGGGCTACGCCACCGTGACCGCGCCGATTTCCGGCCGTATCGGTCGCGCCCTGGTCACGGAAGGTGCGCTGGTCGGGCAGAACGAGAGCACGCCGCTGGCGACCATCCAGCAGCTGGACCCGATCCACGCCGACGTCACCCAGTCGACCCGTGAGCTCAACGCCCTGCGCCGCGCCCTGCGGGCGGGCGAGTTGCAGCAGGTTGGCGAGGGCCAGGCCCGCGCCACGCTGATCCAGGATGATGGCAGCGCCTATCCGTTGCCCGGCAAGCTGCTGTTCTCCGATATCAGTGTCGACCCCAGCACCAACCAGATCACCCTGCGCAGCGAGTTCCCCAACCCGGACCTCGACCTGCTGCCCGGCAGCTACGTGCGCGTGCGCCTGGAACAGGCCGTGCAGCCCCAAGGCCTGAGCGTACCGCAGCGCGCCATCCTGCGCGACAGCGCCGGCGTGCCCAAGGTGCTGGTGGTCGACCCACAGGCCCGGGTCAGCGAGCGCCAGGTGGTCCTGGGCAGCGCCCAGGGCGACCGCTGGATCGTCAGCGAAGGCCTGGCGCCCGGCGAGCGGGTGGTGGTCGAGGGCCTGCAACACGTCAAGGCCGGTGACCAGGTGCAGGTCGACAACGCATCCGGGGCACCGCCCATCGCACAGCACACTGGCCAGTGAGGGCCTGATTCATGCCGCAATTCTTCATCGACCGCCCGGTATTCGCCTGGGTGGTCGCACTGTTCATCCTGCTCGCCGGCGCGCTGGCCATCCCGCAGCTGCCGGTGGCCCAGTACCCCAATGTGGCTCCGCCACAGGTGGAGATCTACGCCGTGTACCCGGGCGCCTCGGCGGCGACCATGGACGAAAGCGTGGTCAGCCTGATCGAGCAGGAGCTCAACGGCGCCGACAACCTGCTGTACTTCGAGTCGCAGAGCAGCCTGGGCAGCGCCACCATTACCGCCACGTTCGCCCCGGGCACCAACCCGGACCTGGCCCAGGTCGACGTGCAGAACCGCTTGAAGGTGGTCGAGTCGCGCCTGCCGCGCCCGGTCACCCAGCAGGGGCTGCAGGTGGAGAAGGTATCCACCGGCTTCCTGCTGCTGGCCACGCTCACCGCCGAGGACGGCAAGCTCGACGAAACCGCCCTGTCGGATATTCTCGCGCGCAACGTGATGGATGAGATCCGCCGCCTCAAGGGCGTCGGCAAGGCCCAGCTGTACGGCTCGGAGCGCGCCATGCGCATCTGGATCGACCCGCGCAAGCTGATCGGTTTCAACCTCACGCCCAACGACGTGGCCGCAGCCGTCGCGGCGCAGAACATCCAGGTTGCGCCTGGCAGCATCGGCGACCTGCCCGGCCGCAGCACCCAGGAAATCACCGCCAACGTGGTGGTCAAGGGCCAGTTGAGCACCCCCGAGGAATTCGCTGCCATTGTCCTGCGCGCCAACCCGGACGGTTCCAGCGTTACCATCGGTGATGTCGCCCGGGTCGAGATCGGCGCCCAGGAATACCAGTACGGCACCCGCCTGAACGGCAAGCCGGCCACCGCCTTCAGCGTGCAGCTGGCACCGGGTGCCAACGCCATGGAAACCGCCACGCTGGTGCGGGCGAAAATGCAGGACCTGGCGCGCTACTTCCCTGAAGGCGTCAAGTGGGACATCCCCTACGACACCTCGCCGTTCGTCAAGGTGTCGATCCAGCAGGTGATCAGCACCCTGTTCGAGGCCATGCTGCTGGTGTTCGCAGTGATGTTCCTGTTCCTGCAGAACCTGCGCTACACGCTGATCCCGACCCTGGTGGTGCCGGTGGCGCTGATGGGCACCTTTGCCGTGATGCTGGCCATGGGCTTCTCGGTCAACGTGCTGACCCTGTTCGGCATGGTGCTGGCCATTGGCATCCTGGTCGACGATGCCATCGTGGTAGTGGAAAACGTCGAGCGGATCATGGCCGAGGAAGGCCTGCCGCCGAAAGCGGCCACGCGCAAGGCTATGGGCCAGATCAGCGGCGCGATCGTCGGCATCACCCTGGTGCTGGTGGCGGTGTTCCTGCCCATGGCGTTCATGCCAGGCTCGGTGGGGGTGATCTACCAGCAGTTCTCGCTGTCGATGGCGGTGTCGATCCTGTTCTCGGCGTTTCTTGCCCTCAGCCTGACCCCGGCACTGTGTGCCACCTTGCTCAAGCCGGTGGCCAAGGGCGAGCAGCATGAGCGCAAAGGCTTCTTCGGCTGGTTCAACCGCCGCTTCGAGCGCATGAGCAACGGCTACCAGCGCTGGGTGATGCAGGCGCTCAAGCGCAGCGGCCGTTATCTGCTGGTGTACGCGGTGCTGCTGGCGGTGCTGGGCTTTGGTTTCAGCCAGCTGCCGACGGCGTTCCTGCCCACCGAGGACCAGGGCTACACCATCACCGACATCCAGCTGCCACCCGGCGCCAGCCGCATGCGCACCGAACAGGTGGCGGCCCAGATCGAGGCGCACAACACCGCGGAGCCGGGCGTAGGCAACACCACGCTGATTCTGGGCTTCAGCTTCTCGGGTAGCGGGCAGAACGCGGCACTGGCCTTCACCACGCTCAAGGACTGGTCCGAACGTGGTGCCGACGACAGCGCGCAGTCGATTGCCGGCCGTGCCACCCTGGCCTTCACCCAGCTCAAGGATGCCGTGGCGTTCTCCGTGCTGCCGCCACCGATCGACGGCCTCGGCGAGTCGACCGGCTTCGAGTTCCGCCTGCAGGACCGCGGCGGCATGGGCCACGCCGCGCTGATGGCGGCCCGTGACGAGCTGCTGGCCAACGCCGGCAAGAGCAAGGTGCTGGCCAACGTGCGCGAAGCCTCGCTGGCGGAAAGCCCACAGATCCAGCTGGAAATCGACCGCCGCCAGGCCAACGCCCTGGGCGTGTCGTTCGCCGATATCGGCACGGTGCTGGATGTGGCCGTTGGCTCCAGCTACGTCAACGACTTCCCCAACCAGGGCCGCATGCAGCGGGTGGTGGTGCAGGCCGAAGGCGACCAGCGCAGCCAGGTCGAAGACCTGCTGAAGATCCACGTGCGCAACGACAGCGGCAAGATGGTGCCGTTGGGTGCTTTCGTCCAGGCCAGGTGGGTCACTGGCCCGGTGCAACTGACCCGCTACAACGGCTATCCGGCGGTGTCGGTTTCCGGCGAACCGGCAGCCGGCTACAGCTCGGGCGAAGCCATGGCCGAGATCGAGCGCCTGGTGGCCCAGCTGCCGGCCGGTTCCGGCCTGGAGTGGACCGGCCTGTCGCTGCAGGAACGGCTGTCCGGCAGCCAGGCACCACTGTTGATGGCGCTGTCGTTGCTGGTGGTGTTCCTGTGCCTGGCGGCGCTGTACGAAAGCTGGTCGATCCCGACCGCAGTGCTGCTGGTGGTACCGCTTGGCGTACTCGGCGCGGTGCTGGCCGTAACCCTGCGCGGCATGCCCAACGACGTGTTCTTCAAGGTTGGCCTGATCACCCTGATCGGCTTGTCAGCGAAGAACGCCATTCTCATCATCGAGTTCGCCAAGCACCTGGTCGACCGGGGTGTCGATGCCGTCGACGCGGCCGTACAGGCTGCCCGCCTGCGCCTGCGGCCGATCGTGATGACCTCGCTGGCATTCATCCTCGGCGTGGTGCCCCTGGCCATCGCCAGCGGCGCCAGTTCGGCCAGCCAGCAGGCGATCGGCACCGGGGTGATCGGCGGCATGCTCAGCGCCACCCTGGCGGTGGTGTTCGTGCCGGTGTTCTTCGTGGTGGTGATGCGCCTGGCGGGACGAGGTCGAACGCGTGACACCGACCTGGCCAGCGCCAACCGCGAAAGCTGACTGGACAAGCCTCACATGACATGGGAGGGTTCCCGGCAATGACTGCCCGGAACCCTTTTTCATGCCTGATGCACTGCCACCCTGCTCGATCCTCATTCTCGCCGGTGGACGCGGCCAACGCATGGGCGGCCGCGACAAAGGCCTGCTCGACTGGCACGGCGTACCGCTGGTGGCGCATGTGCAGCGCGTGGTAAGGCCGCTCAGCGATGACCTGGTGATTTCCTGCAACCGTAACCAGCAGGCGTATGCCGTTTATGCAGACCAACTGGTGGGCGATGCCGAGGCAGACTTCCCCGGGCCGCTGGCCGGGGTGATAGCTGGGCTGAGGGTAGCCAGGCATGAGTGGGTGGTGCTGCTGGCCTGTGATGCGCCTTTGGTTGACCAGGCGCTGATTAATGCGCTGCGGGAGGTTGCAGTGTCCAGTGACGGTGCTGCGATGGTGCGTCAGGGGGGGTATTGGCAGCCGATGTTCAGTGTACTGCCGCGCCGGGTGCTGCCGGTGCTGGAGCAGGCCTGGGCGGCGGGTGAGCGGAGTTTGCAGAAGGCCTTGCTGCGGGAGGCGGTGCAAGGGCTTGAGTGTGCCGAGGATGATCGCCGGTTGAGCAACTTCAATAGCCCGGCGTTGCTACAAGGCTGAAACCTCTGCTGCCTTTGATGGCCTCTTCGCGGGCTCGCCCGCTCCCACAGACTTGCGCATTACTTGAGCTATGCGCTGTACCTGTGGGAGCGGGCGAGCCCGCGAAAAGGGCCGGCACAGGCAATACATCAACTGGCCGTCAGCTCCTCGATACTGATCTCACGCATCCTGAACTTCTGCACCTTACCGGTCACCGTCATCGGAAACTCGTCGACGAAGCGGAAGTACCTGGGCACCTTGAAATGGGCGATCCGCGCCTTCGCCCAGTCGCGCAGTTCATCCGCGTTCGCGGTCTGCCCCGGGTGCAGCCGCACCCAGGCGACGATCTCTTCGCCGTACTTGCTGCACGGCACACCGATTACCTGCACATCGGCCACCGCCGGGTGGGTGAAGAAGAACTCCTCCAGTTCACGCGGGTAGATGTTCTCTCCGCCGCGAATGATCATGTCCTTGCTGCGCCCGACGATGCGCAGGTAGCCCTGCTCGTCCATCAGCGCCAGGTCGCCGGTGTGCATCCAGCCATCCTGGTCAATGCTTTCGGCGGTGGCTTCAGGGTTGTTCCAGTAGCCCAGCATCACACTGTAACCACGCGTGCACAGTTCACCGACCTCGCCGCGCGGCACGGTGTTGCCGGCGCCATCGACCACTTTGTTCTCCAGCCGCGGCTGGGTGCGCCCGACGCTGGTCACGCGCCGCTCCAGGTCGTCGCTGGCGCCAGTCTGCAGCGATACCGGGCTGGTCTCGGTCATGCCATAGGCAATCTGCACCTCGGCCATGTGCATCTCGCTGATCACCCGGCGCATCACCTCGATCGGGCAGGTGGCGCCGGCCATGATCCCGGTGCGCAGGCTGGACAGGTCGAATTCGCCGCGCTGCGGGTGGTCCAGTTCGGCGATGAACATGGTCGGCACGCCATACAGCGCGGTGGCCCGTTCTTCCGCCACCGCGCGTAGCGTGGCCAGCGGGTCGAACGCGTCACTGGGGTAGATCAGGGTACTGCCGTGGGTCATGCAGCCGAGGTTGGCCATGACCATGCCGAAGCAGTGGTACAACGGTACCGGCACCACCAGCCGGTCATGCTCGGTCAGGCCCAGGCTTTCGCCGACCATGTAGCCGTTGTTGAGGATGTTGCTGTGGCTGAGCGTGGCGCCTTTGGGGAAACCGGTGGTGCCCGAGGTGTACTGGATGTTGATCGGGTCATCGCAGTGCAGTTGTGCCTGGCGCCCGGCCAGGGCCTCGCGGCTGACGGTCGCGGCAAGGGCTTGCAGGTCATGCCAGGCGAGAAAGCCCGCCGGTGGCGCAGCGGCCAGGCTGATGACCCCACGCAGTTGCGCAAAGCGCTCGCAGGCCAGGGCACCCGGCTGAGCGCAGGCCAGGCCTGGCACCAGGCCCTGCAGCATGGCGTGGTAGTCGGAAGTCTTGAACGCGTCGGCGCAGATCACCCAACGGCAGCCGGACTGTCCGAGGGCGTAGTCCAGCTCGCTGGAACGGTAGGCCGGGTTGATATTGACCAGTATCGCGCCGACCTTGGCGCTGGCGAACTGGGTGATGCACCACTCGGCGCAGTTGGGCGCCCAGATCCCCAGGCGCTCGCCGGGCTGCACGCCCAGGGCCATCAGTGCCCGGGCATGCTGGTCGACGGCCTCGGCCAGTTGCTGCCAGGTGTAGCGCAGGGCCTGGTGGCGCACCACCAGGGCTTCGCGATCGGGGTAGCGGGCAACGGTGCTGTCGAAGGCGTCGCCGATGCATTGGCTGAGCAGGGCCTTGGTCTGGTTGCCCTGGGAGTAGCTTGGCTGGGGCATGGGCGTTCTCTTGTTGTTCTTGTGTGGGTTGTACCGGCCCTGTCGCGGATAAATCCGCGCCTACAGGATCACCGCTGGCCTGCAGGAGCGGATTTATCCGCGATGAAGCCAACACCTGGTCAGCGGATGAATACCTGCGGCGTAGTGGTCGACATGTCGCCACCGGGCAGTCTGATGTTCTTCACCTTCTCCAGCGTATCGGGGTTGAACACCGCCAGGTCATTGAAGGTACCGCCCAGGTACAGCTTGTCGCCCTTCTTGTCGAAGGTCACGCAGTAGTAGGTGTGCTCCAGATTGGCCGCCTTGATCAGCTTGCGCTGCTTGATGTCGTACTTGGCCAGGCGGTTGAGCACGCCGTAGATCTGGTTCGGGTCTTTCGGCGAACGCAGCCCGGTGAAGTACAGCTCGGTGAGGTCGGCGAACTCCTGGGTGTGGGTCTTGCCGGTCTTCAGGTCGACGCTCAGGTAGCCATACAGCAGGTCGGCAGTGGCCAGGTCGTGCTTGTCGTCCTTGAACCGGGCAATGGTGTACAGCATCGAGAACTCGTGGCGCGGGTTCTGGTGCGGCCAGAAGTACAGCACGTCCGGGGCGCTGTAGCCCTTGCGCTGCCAGTTGCGCAGGGGTAGCGCCACCGTGTACTTGCCCGTGTGCACATCCATCTTGTAGATGTCCGGCCCGGCAACATACAGGCTGCCGTCGTCCGCGGCGCGCATCAGGTACACCTGGCGCGGCATCGGGAAGCTGCGTACGGGCTTCGCCTGCAGGCCATCGGCAGTGCTGAACACCTCAAGCCGCGGTGGCTTGACCACGTAGTGGTCGTTCAGGCGCTGGGTCGGGTTGACCGTGGCGTACACTTCCTTGCCATCGGGGCTGATGGCGAACGAGTACATCGACTTGCCCACCTCGCCCGCCACGCTGGACAGGCTGGCATGGAAGGTGTTCCTGCAGGTGTCCAGGTCGATGCCGTAGATGTCGCCGTAGTGGTTGTTGAGCACATAGGCGGTGCGGTTGTCCGGCGCCATCATCGCGGTGCCGGGGCCGAACCTGTCGGGCATGACGCAGCTCTTGAACACGCTGTCACTGGCCACATCGACCACATGCAGGTTGTTCGGGTAGTTGGTCACGATCATGTATTCGTGGCCAGCCTTCAGCGCCGGCCCGGTGTCGGCGGCCTGTACCAGCCCGGCGCAGGCCGTGGCGGCGATGGTGAGCGCGAGTGACGCGCAGCGTCCAGCTTTCATGCGGTTTCCCCTTGTCGTTCTTGTTGGGCCGGTCACTTGTCTTTCGGGAACACGGTGCCGAGGTTGCGCCAGTCTTCGGCCGAGTTGCTCGCCTGGGCGTTCCAGTCCTGGTAGGTGCTCATCATGTCCGGCACCTGGGCCGGCCACCAGCAAGGGTCGGAGCAGCCATACAGGTCGGCTTCCATCGGCTGGCACAGCGAACTCACGCCGCCGAAGGCATCCACTTCCCAGCCCGGGTCGGTGGTGGCGGTGCAACCCGCCACTGCGCTCATGGCCATGACTTCTTCGACGCGGTCCTCGGCGGCGGCCTGCTCGAGAATCCGCGCCTTGTTGTTCAGGGGCTTCAAGTGCTTCATGTCAGTGCGCCTTCCGCGGAGTGATGTAGCGATCGATGAAGGCCGGGTTGGCGGCCATGATGCGGCTGTAGACTTCGATGCCGAAATCGACCCAGTCGCGCATCAGTTCGCAATAGTGGTAGGTCGGGTGCTGCGGGTCGCCATAACGGGCGTAGCTTTCGTGGTAGCAGCCGCCGGAGCACAGGTTGCGGATGCGGCAGCTGTCGCAGCCGGTGTTGCTGCGGTCCAGGCGCTGCGACAGGAAGTCGTTGAGCTGCGCCTGCTTCACCCCTTGGTGCACATTGCCGAAGGTCGGCAGGCTGGAACCGGTGAAGCGGTGGCACAGGTTCAGCTCGCCCTGGTGATCCACCGCCAGCATCTTCAACCCGGCACCGCACGGCAGGGCCTTCTTGTGCCCTTCGTGAATATCGGTGATCAACTGGTGCAGGTTGGAGAAGCCGATGTTGCGGTGCTCCAGCGCCGCCTGCAGGTACTTGCGGCCCAGCGCCTTCATGTTGGCGAACACCTGCACCAGCTCTTCGCCGGTGAGGTTGAAGTCGGCCATGTCGCCGGAGGTGACTGGGGCAAAACCGACCTCGGCAAAGCCCATTTCGTTGAACAGGTGGTTCCAGATGGTCTCGACGTCGGTGATGCCACGGGTCAGCGTGACCCGCGCACCCACCGGGCGGCTGGTGTAGCGCGACAGCAGCAGGTCGGCCTTGCGCCGCACCACGTCATAGGTGCCCTGCCCGCCTACGGTGATGCGGTTGCGGTCGTGCACGGTCTTCGGGCCGTCGATGCTGATCGACAAGCCGAAACGGTGGGCGTTGAGCCAGTCGATGATCTCTTCGGTGAGCAGGGTCGCGTTGGTGGTCATGATGAACTCCACCTGCTTGCCGGCTTCGGCGAAGCGCCGCTCGCAGTAGCCGACCATGTGCTCGATCAGCGGCCGGTTGGACAGCGGCTCGCCACCGAAGAACACCACGCTGTAGCGTTCCTCGTCGGGCGACTCCTTGAGCAGCATCTCCACCGAGGCTTCGGCGGTGGCGGTGCTCATCTTCTTGCCGGCGGAAGGTTTGTCCAGGTCTTCCTTGTAGCAATAGGTGCAGCTGAGGTTGCAGCCGGTATTGACGTTGAGCACCACGGTACTCAGGGCGCTGCGTTCGACCTGCCTGACGGCGATCTCCGGGGTCAGCGGCGAGCCGTCGCTGACCAGCTCCAGCGCAATCAGCTCGCGCAGGGTGTCCTGGATATCATCGCCGGCAAACTGCTGGCCAAGGCGCTGCAGCAGCTCCTCGGCCGAGCAGCCGTGCTGGCGCAGGGTGTCGATGATGCCGCCGGTCACCGCATCGGCAGTGAACAGCGAACTGCTGGGAATATGGAACAGCATGCGGTCGGCATCCACCTGCACTTCGTGCAGGTTGCGTTCGACCAGGTTCAGTAGTGCGCCCATGGCGACCTCCCGATAATCGATTCGTTGGCAAAACCGTTGTGCCCTGCCCTCAGGGCAGCGGCGGGTTGTTCCAACGCTGGACGGTGACAATCAGGTGCCCTTCACCGCTCTGGCCGCCGTCGGCCAAGGTGGCGACGACCTTCAGGTTGCCGGCATTGTTGGTCATCATCCTGCGCGCCGGGTTGGGGCCGGCACCGCCAGGCACGAACACGCCATCGGCCTGCATCTGCCCGGCGAACTTGACGTCTTGGTCCTCGACCGCACGCTCGTTGAACGGCTCGACCTTCCAGCTGGCCGGCAGATAGCCGATGCGCAGCGGCTGGCCGCCGGCGTCCTTGCCCCAGGCTTCGGCTTCGAAACGGCCCTGGACCTTGGGCACCGAGGCGCCGTTCTCGCCGATACGGGCGATGGAGAATGCCGGCACCACTTTCACTTCTTCGACCTTGTCGTAGACCGCCAGGCTGACGCCCTTGAGCTCACCCACCGCCACGTCGCGCTGGCCAGGCTTGGCATCCGCCGCCGCACGGGCCTTCACCCGCACCAGGGTCGGGGTCTGTTCCAGCACCTCGGTCACCTCAACGCCAGCCCCCAGCTCAGGCTTGCCGGCCAGGCCGGTGCCGACCAGGGTGATCTCGCTCTCGCCACCGGCCTTGATAAACGCAGGCTGAGCCGCCAACAAGCGCGCCTTGCCCTCTTTGGCGGCGATGAAGTCCAATCCACGCTCGTCGTGTTCGGCCTCGAACATACGGCCTTTCATCTCGCCGTCCAGCGCAGCGAACACCTGGCGCAGGTTGCTGTCGCCGACCTTGACGTTGCCGCGCCATTCATAGCCGTTATAGAGCAGCGCCGTGCCGCTGCCGTTGAACGGCGTGCCGTCGGCGTAGCTGCCTTTGACCTCGACCTTGAAGGTATCGTCCTTGTCGGCAACCACCGTCATCACCCCCCGCACGTCGCCCTTGGCCAGCATGTGGCCGCTGAACGCCCACTGCCCCGGCAGCGCGTCGGTTTTCGGCCTTGCCTGCTGCCATGCGGCCCATGCCGGGCTTTCCAGTGGGTAGCGTTTGGCCAGCTCGGGCACCACTTGCTGCAGGGCGATCGGCAGCCAGTCGCGGTCACGCGCCTGGGCCTGGTATTCGAGGGATGGCCACTGGCCGAGGTGGAAATTGACCAGGTGTTCCCATTCCTTGGCCGGGCGGCGCTGCAAGGCAACGCGGGCCCCTGAGTGGCAACGGCCACAGGTTTCACTGAGCTGGGTGTCGAACTGCTCGACGGTGTTCAGCCGGCGCTCCATGGCGTAGCGCACGCCATCGGTCTCGCTGGGCGCCAGGCCCTGTTTGTCGGCAAGGTACTTGACCAGGGTACGGCGCTCGTCGTCACTGATCTGCAAGCCGTGCATCACCTGCATGCGCGCGATGCTCATCAGCCAGCCTTCGGGGGTTTTACGCTGGTGGCTGATACGGCTGTAGCTGTCGTTGCCTTCGGGGATATGGCACCCCATGCACTTGTTCTGCAACAGGCTCGGGCCCTGCTCGGCCGCCATGGCCTGGGTGCTCAGCAGCGCGGCGGCGACCAGCGCCAGTTTGCCCGCATGCCGCCGGAGTCGAGTCGTCTTCAAGGTCAGACCTCCACGGTTGTTGTTCTTATGTTTTCGCACGCTTGGGTACAGCAGATGTGCATGTGTCGGTGGCGATACAGGAACTGTGCCAGTTGCCGTAAAACTGTTTCCTTTCAACCCCTTAGCCGGTTTCCAGCGCTTGACCGCCATCAGCGGAAGCCAATTGCAGCGTGCCATTTCGCGACAGGGTGTTTCATCCTGAGACAGCGCAGGCCCTCGCGGGCATGCCCGCGCAGAAGCCGGCAATACGCACTGTGTCACCACCGTCTCACACCGTCTCAATGTGCAACAGCGCAAGCCTGCAACCCCAGCCTTGCAGCAGGACGAAAGCCAACCGTTTCAACGGGTTGCGACCATCACGCCAGCTTGGCACGCCCATTGCGCCGTGCCGGTCACATCCAATGACAAGAGGCACAGCCCAATGCTTTCCGAACTGCCCATCCTGCCCGCCACCCGCGCCTTCCTCGAGCGCAAGCTGAAGATGCGCATTGGCGCCGACTGGCAGGACGCCACCAGCGGCCGCACCCTGTCGTTCCGCAACCCGGCCACGGGCGCCGTGCTGGGTGAAGTGCCCAGCGCCGACGCCGAAGATGTCGACCGCGCCGTCCGCGCCGCGCGCCAGGCGTTCGACGACTCGCCGTGGAGCCGCCTGCGCCCACGGGAGCGGCAGAACCTGTTGTGGCGCCTGGCCGAGCTGATGGAGCGCGACGCCCGTCAACTGGCCGAGCTGGAATGCCTGAACAACGGCAAGAGCGCCGCGGTGGCCCAGGCGATGGACGTACAACTGGCCATCGACTTTCTGCGTTACATGGCCGGCTGGGCCACCAAGCTCGAGGGTAGCACCGTCGAACCTTCGATGCCGTTGATGCCCGACGCGCAGTTCCACGGCTTTGTCCGGCGCGAAGCGGTGGGCGTGGTCGGTGCCATCGTCGCCTGGAACTTCCCGCTGCTGCTGGCCTGCTGGAAGCTCGGCCCGGCCTTGGCCACGGGTTGCACCGTAGTGCTCAAGCCCGCAGACGAAACGCCACTGAGCGTGCTCAAGCTGGCGGAACTGGTGGAGGAAGCCGGCTACCCGGCCGGGGTGTTCAACGTGGTCACCGGCACCGGCCTGAATGCCGGTGCCGCGCTCAGCCGCCACCCCGGCGTGGACAAGCTGACCTTCACCGGCTCCACCGAGGTTGGCAAGCTGATCGGCAAGGCCGCCATGGACAACATGACCCGCGTCACCCTCGAGCTTGGTGGCAAGTCGCCGACCATCGTCATGGCCGACGCCAACCTGCAGGAGGCCGCCGCTGGCGCGGCCACGGCGATCTTCTTCAACCAGGGCCAGGTGTGCTGCGCAGGCTCACGGCTGTATGTACACCGCAAGCACTTCGACAACGTGGTGGCCGACATCGCCGGCATCGCCAATGGCATGAAACTCGGCAGCGGCCTGGACCCGGCAGTACAGATGGGGCCATTGATCTCGGCCAAGCAGCAGGACCGCGTCACCGGCTACATCGAGCTTGGCCGCGAACTGGGCGCGACCGTCGCTTGCGGCGGCGAGGGCTTCGGGCCGGGCTACTTCGTCAAGCCGACGGTGATCGTCGATGTCGACCAGCGCCATCGCCTGGTCCAGGAAGAAATCTTCGGGCCGGTGCTGGTCGCCATGCCGTTCGATGACCTCGACGAGGTGATCGGCATGGCCAACGACAACCCTTATGGGCTTGGCGCAAGCATCTGGTCCAACGACCTGGCCGCCGTGCACCGGATGATCCCGCGCATCAAGTCGGGGTCGGTGTGGGTCAACTGCCACAGCGCCCTCGACCCGGCCTTGCCGTTCGGCGGCTACAAGATGTCCGGCGTCGGCCGCGAGATGGGGGCGGCTGCCATCGAGCATTACACCGAGCTCAAATCGGTACTGATCAAGCTCTGATCTTCAGCCTGTTGCCGGCCTCTGCGCGGGGTTTGCCCACGAAGAGGCCGGCCAAGGCAACAAAACAACAATAAGAAACCATGGAGCAAACCCATGAGGCACACCCTCGCCTGCACATTGGCCCTGCTGTTCGCCGCCCCCGTCAGCCAGGCCTACGAGCTGTACAACCACGGTGGCAGTATGCTCAACGCCGACCTCGAAGCGCTGTTCGGCAGCTTCCACAGCGACGAAAGCTTCAACCTGGCCGGCAACCGCCAACCCGGCAGCAGCGCCTGGCAGGAAGGCTACGTCAAGTACGGGCTCAGCGGCAGCCAGGCCATGGCCGATAGCGGTACCCTCTACGGCGCCTTCAACCTGCTCAGCTCCGCCACCTGGGGAGATGGCGATGCTGCCGGCCTGACGCTGGGTGATGAGCGCCGCACCGCCATCGAAGACCTGTACCTGGGCTGGCGTTCAGCCAACCTGTTCCCGGCCCTGGGCGAGGACGGCGTGGATATTTCCGGCGGCCGCCAGGTGGTGACCCTGGGTGACGGTTTCCTGATCCAGGGTGACCCGGTGAACCTGGGCAAGGTCGACCTGGGGGCCAACTTCGACCGCGGCGGCGCCTACTACCTGGCCGCACGCAAGGCCTTCGACCGCACCGCAGTGCTGCGCCTGGGCGGCAAACAGGGCTGGCGCGGCGACCTGATGTGGCTGAAGTCCGACAACCACTACCAGGCCGATACCTCGCTGGCGGTGGCCAACCTGGAACATGTCGCCGATGCGGGTAGTGTCGGCCTGAGCTGGATCCACGGCCTCGACGTGGACCAGCGCTACGCGCAGATCATCGGCCTGCAACACCGCGATGGCATGGACACGGCCAGCCTGCGCGGGCGCGGCAGCCTGGGCGTCAAGGATCTGGAGCTGGCCGCCGAATACGTGACTCAGGACCAGACCGGCGGGCGCGAGAACGCCTGGTACCTGGAGGGCAACTGGACCTTTTCCGAACGGCCCTGGACACCCACCGCGACCTACCGCTACAGCCGCTTTTCCGAAAGCTTCGACCCGCTGTTCTACGGCCTGAGCCGTGGCTATGGCACCTGGTTCCAGGGAGAAGTGGCGGCCAACTATGCCGGGCCATTCAACAAGAATACCCAGGTACATCACCTGGCGCTGAAGGGCAAGCCACGCGACAACCTGACCCTGGGCGCGCTGTACTTCGACTTCGACACGCTGGACACCGACCGGGGCAACCAGGGCGGACGGGAGCTGGACCTGTATGTGGAATGGATGGTCAACGAGCACCTGCTGGTCAGCCCGCTGCTGGGTTTCTACCAGCCGGAGCGCAGTGCGGCCGAAGGCGGCACCCAGCTGGGTGGGCGGGATAGCGGGACCTATATGCAGGTGATCGTCGGCACCTTCTTCTGATCCGAAATTCTGGAGGCTGCTACGCGGCCCATCGTGATGATGGGCCGCTCCCACAGGTACCGCGTCAACCCGAAGCCGGCGTGGTTCACACCTGTAGGAGCGGATTTATCCGCGAAGCAGGCGACGCGGTAGATGGCACCGTCGCGAGTGGGCCGCAGAGCAGCCCGGCCCTCTCAAGCCAGGCCCTGCTCCGACAACCAGCGCCGCACCCTCATCTGTTGCTCCCCCGGCAGGCCTGCCAGCACTGCCTCAACTGGCCGACCGCCCCACAGTTCGCGCACTACCGGCGCCAACGCCACACCCTGCAAATGCCACACCCCCAACGGCTGGTCCGCCGTCACCACCACCTCGGCCTCGTCCACCAGGCCGTCACGCAACACCGGCCGTCGCTCCACCCGCAGCGCCTGCCAGTCCGCCGCCACGTGCAGCGCTTGGCTGTCCGGCCAACCCTGACGCCGCGCCCAGAACGGCTGCTCGGCCCGGCCCTGCTCCTGGCCATGGAAATCCCGGCCAATGCGGGCAAAGCGCAAGAACAGCTGTTCGACCCGCTGCTGGTGAAATTGCCGCGCCAATGCAGCCCGCCCGGGCCTGCGCAGCAAGGTATTGATCACCACCGGCGCCTGCAACGCCGAAGACAGCGACTGGAATATGCCGTTGCCCGACAATGGGTCGACGGCCATCGCGGCATCGCCTACCCGTATCCAGTCCTGGCCGACACATTCACCCGCCAGAATCGCTGTACTACTGCGCGCATGCACCTGCGCTGGCGCCAGCGCCCGGGCATCGAACAGCTCGGCCACCAGCGCGCTGCGGGCTCGCCGCGCTGCGCAATACGCCGCCAACCCGGCCTTGCCCGGCAGGCCGGCGGCGTCCAGGGTGACCTGCCAGTAGCAGCGGCCATCTTCCAGCCGCGCCATCCATGCCCAGCCATCCTCCAGGCTTTCCACCGCCGAGGCAGGGGTCCCAGGGGCCCCCTGCCAGGCATTGAGCAGGCTGACCGTCTCCGGCCCACGCAGGCGATCAGCCGCCAACGGGGCCTGACGGCCGCGGGCTTCGACCAGAAAATCAGCCAGCAGTAGCTGGCCATCGACCAGACGCACCTGATGCCCTGCGTCGTGCCGGAGCTCGCCGACCCGCCCCTCGACCACGCTTACCCCGGCGCGTTGCAGATCGTCGCGCAGTGCCCGGTCAAACTGTTGCCGGTCGAGCAGGAACTCCTGGTTCAGCTGGAGTTGCTGGCCGCCCCAGTGCACCCGCCGGGTGGCCGCTATCGCCGCCTGGCCCAGGGCACCGCCAAGGCCAGCATGACGCAAGGCGTCCAGCACCCGCTGCGAAACCCCTTCGACCGCGGCAAAGCGGCGCCATTCGGACACCACCGTGACCGCGTAGCCCAGGCACCGCAGGCCAATCGCCGTGGCCGCACCGGCCGGGCCCGCGCCCAACACCACAATGCGCGGTTCAGGCATGCTCGGCCCCCCGTCGCTCGGGGCCGGCAAACGCCGCGTGCTGGCGCAACCAGTCGTGCACCTGCTGCTGGCGCATGCCCGGCTGCTCACGCAACAACGCGGCAATCCTGCCGCTCAGGGCCGCGCAGCCCAGGCTCGCGCCTGCCTTGCCGCCCACCCCCACATAGCCTCCGAAGTCGGCCTGCCGCGAGCCCAGCCATGACCATTGGCCTGGCGCGCAGCGCGCATCGCCGGTGACCCGAATCACTCCAGGGTAGCTGGCCGGGTACACCGGCCCGCCTTGTGCCGGGCTGGACGCGCACAGCAGCACGCCCGCAGCCACGGCTTCGGCACAAGCCTGGTGCAACACCGGCCGGTCCTGCTGCAGGCCCAGGCTGAGATTGACCAGCGTGGCCCCCGCCTCCACCAGCCACAGCAACGCAGCCGCCACCTGCAATGCGCTGGTACTGGCCTGGCCGGCGAATACCTGGGCTACCAGCAGCGGCACCGGCCCGGCCTCGCGCTGCACAGCCTCCACGACCGCGCTGCCGTGCCCGAGCTGGTCGGGCAGCGGTTCACCTTCGCACAACTGGCCGTCCTCCAGCCAGAAGCGTCGTGCCCCCAGCAGGCCGCGGCCCTGCGCCAGCGAGCAGCCGCTGTCGATGACGCCAACGCGCAGCTCAGTGCCCATGCCTGATTACCTCGCGGGGCAGTACCTGCAGTTGGCCAGCCTGCAACTGCAGATGCAGGTCGGCATCGGCCAAGGTCGAAGCGCGGTGGCTGATCAGGATGCGGGTGCGGCCGGCGAACAACTGGTCGATGGCCGCGATCACCTCGCGCTCGGTAGCTTCGTCCACTGCCGACGTGGCCTCGTCCAGGACCAGGATCGCCGGGGCCTGCAGCACCGCGCGGGCAATGGCGATACGTTGTTTCTGGCCGCCGGACAATTGCTGGCCGCGCTCACCGAGCAGGCCGTCCAGGCCCAGTGGCAGGCTTTCGACCAGGCTGTCCAGCCGGGCCAGCTGCACGACCCGCTCAAGCTCGGCGCGGCTGGCCTGCGGCGCGCCGTAGGCGAGGTTCTGCGCCAGGGTCCCGCGGAACAGCACGATGTCCTGACTGACCACCGCGATGCGCCGGCGCAACGCCACCAGGTCCAGCTCGCGCAGGTCGGTGCCGTCCAGCAGGATGCGCCCGGCGTGCGGGTCGTAGAAACGCTGCAGCAGATCGATCAGGGTCGACTTGCCCACCCCCGAGGCACCGCTGATGGCGACTTTCAGGCCACCTGGCACACACAGCTGCAGGTTGTTCAGCACCGCGCCCTGGCGCCCTTCATGGGCGAAACTCAGCGCCTCCAGGCGCAGTTCGCCTGGCCCATCGGGCATCGGCTGCGGGTTGGCCGGCGAGCGCACCGCCACCGCCTCCTGCTTCAGTTCCATGACCCGCCCCAGGCTCACGGCCATGCGTTGCACTGCCACGTACAGGCCCAGCAGGCTCTGCACCGGCCCGACCGCCATGCCCATGTAAGTGGAAAAAGCGATCAGCGCGCCCAGCTGCCAGGTGCCCTGGATCACCCACCAACCACCGACCAGGAACGCGCAGGCGCGGCACCAGGAGGTCAGTGTGCCCGGGATGGCCTGGGTGAAGAACTCGGTCACCTGGACCTTGAGCAACTGGCGCATGTAGCCCTGGCCCAGTTGGTCCAGGCGCCCGGCCTCGCGGCTTTGCTGGCCAGCCGCCTGGATGAACTTCATCGCTGGCAGCGTTTCCACCAGAAATGACGACACATCCGCCGAACGCTCGCGCAGCTGGCGCACTTCACGCTCCACCTTGCGTCGCATCCAGCGCAGCCACAGCACCTCGATCGGCACCAGCAGCACCAGCAACAGGGATAGCTGCCAGGACAGCATCAGCATCAGTACCACCGCGCCCACCAGGCCGATCACCGCCGATACCGCCGAGAACAGCGAGTCCACGGCAAAACGCTGGATTTCTGCCACGTCGCCATCCAGCCGCGAAAGGATGTCACCGGTACGCCGCCGGCCATAGAACGTCGGCGACAATTGCTGCAGGTGCCGGTAAAGATCATCGCGCAGGGCAAACAGGATGCGCCCCGACAGGCGCGTATGCAGGTAGCGGTTGATCCCGGCCAGCCCGGTGCCCAGCAGGCCGGCGGCGATCATGATCGCCGCCATGTGCCAGAGGGTCTGGTAATCCTTGGCCAGCAGGCCCTGGTCAATCAGCGTCTTGACCAGCCAGGGTTGCGCCAGGGCCAGCAGCGAGGCGCCCAGCGACAAGCCCAGCAACAGGCCGATGGCGCGCCGATGCGGGCGCACGAAACCATACAGCCAGGCCAGCGCCTGACGCATGAGGTGCGGGTCGCTGGATTCCACCAGCCGGGCGAACAGGCCGCCCACGTCAGCCGCGCAACGGTTTGAGCTTGCGGTACAGCGTTGCCCGGCTGATGCCGAGCGCCTCGGCGGCGGCCGACACGTTGCCCTGGTGGCGCGCCAGGGCGCCGCGGATCAGCTCCAGTTCGTTGTCCTTGAGGCTGCCGGAGGGTGTCGTGCCGCTGGCCAGTTCTTCCAGCAGGCAATCGGTGAGGTGCTCCAGGGTCAGCACCTGCTCGCCGTCCTCGCGCATGGCCAGCGCGGTGCGGACGACCATCTCCAGCTGGCGGATGTTGCCTGGCCAGTCGAACCCTTCGAGCAACGCGGTCAACCCCGGGTCAAGCGTGACGCCACGCGCATCCGCCTTGTCCAGCAGCCCCTGGATGATCGCCGCCAGGTCATCGCGCTCACGCAATGCCGGCAGGCGCAGCGACACGCCGTTGACCCGGTAGTACAGGTCTTCGCGGAAATGCTGTTCCTGGACCAGGCGCTTGAGGTCGCGGTGGGTGGCGCAGATCAGCGCCACATCGATATCCTGCTCGTCTCCTGCCCCCAGCGGCGCCACCCGGCGCTCCTGCAATACGCGCAGCAAGCGCGCCTGCAGGGCCAGCGGCATGTCGCCGATCTCGTCGAGGAACAGCGTGCCGCCATGCGCCTGCATCAGCCGCCCGACCATGCCGCCCCGGCGCGAACCGGTAAACGCTCCCTCGCGATAGCCAAACAGTTCGGACTCGATCAGCCCTTCGGGAATGGCCGCGCAGTTGACCGCCACGAACGGCTTGCCGGCGCGCGGGCTGGCCTGGTGCAGGGCCCGGGCGACCACCTCCTTGCCGGTGCCGGTCTCGCCCAGCAGCAGCACCGGCAGGCCATTGCCCAAGCCCTGGCGGGCCATGCGCAGGTTGCGCGCCAGGCGCGCGTCACCCCCGGCCAGGGCATCGAGTGCCGGCGCCTGCTGGCCCGCTGCCGGCTTGCTGGCCGGCGTGCCGGCGTTGACCCGGCCATGGCGCGGCAGCTGCAGGGCGCGAAAGTGGAACTCGCCCTTGGCCGTTTGCACGCTGCTCACCCCACCCTGCCACACGCGCGCAATGAAGGCGGGCGAACGCTCGCCCAGCAAGTCGCTGCTGCGCCGGCCGATCAGCTCATGGCGTGGCACCTGCAGCAGCTGGCAGGCACTGTCGTTGGCGGCCAGCACTTCGCCATCCAGGCTCAGGGCCAGCAGGCCATGCCAGGCGCTGTTGAGGTACTGCGGGCGGCTGTGGAAGGCCAGCACCAGCTGCTCGGGGTGGCACAGGCCGAACAGCCGGCTTTCGATGTTGCCGGCCGCCAGCATCAGCGTGGTCAGGCTGTCCTGCGGCTGCGCCATCACCCCCTCGCGGGTGATGTCCAGCACGCCGATCACTTCGCCGCGCGGGTCGCGCAGCGGCACGGAGGTGCAGGAGAACGGGCTGAGGCGGTCCAGGTAGTGTTCGCCGCAATTGATCAGCGTCGGCCGGCCTTCGACCACCGCGGTACCGATGGCATTGGTGCCGCGCAGCGACTCGCTCCAGCAACTGCCCGGGTGCAGGTCGCGCAGGCCCTCACGGCTGAGCACGTGGGTCTGGCCCTCGATCGCCAGCACGTTGGCCTGGGCGTCGCCGAGGATGACGATGCCCGCCTTGCCCTGGCGTGCGACCAGGTAGTCCAGTTCAGGGGTAACGGCATCGACCAGCAGGCGGTTACGCTCCAGCAGCATGCGCAGGTCGTGGCCCTGCTCCAGGCCCAGGCCAACCTGTTCGCCTTGCAGGCAGTTCAGGCCATGGCCAAGGCTACGTCGCCAGGAGGCGTCAATCTCGTCGCGCAGCATGCCCAGCGGCAGCTCGCCTTCGCTGGCCAGCCTGAGGCGGGCCTGGCGGGATTCGTGCAGCGGGTCGTGGGCGTTTGTTGTTAGTTGTCGCGCCATTTTCTACTCCGGCTGCGCCCCGCGAGGTGGCGGGGCACGGGCTTGGGAATTTTCCGCAGTGTGCGGGAGAAATGGCTGGACGTCATCTGGTAGTGGATGGAATGGGATTTAGCTGGGCCTGTCCACTTGAAGCTGGCGCAATCCCTGTAGCGAGCCGGCTTGTCGGCGAAGAGGCCCTCGCGATCAATCACAGCTGTCGCTTGATATCAACTGAGACCATCAGACACCCGTCGCCGCACCAGCTCACTTCGTGGTCCATCACCGAGCACACGGCAAACAGCGGCGGATGGCTGCATTCACGCTTGACGAAAAACCACCAGCGGTTACTCCTGCGTGACTGCCTTGACCTCAAGCGTGTCCATGACCATTTGCAGGTCCTCGCCACCGTCACTAATGTACAGTGTCATGATTTCCGGGCCGTCGATGATGAACCGATCCGTACCGTACGCGCCCGGGTGTTCCGTCAATACCGTGTAGTTTTCCGAGAGCAACGTATCCCTTATGCAAAGATCAGTGCATCCCCAGTTGTAACTGACCTCGCGACGCCCCTTTCCGGGCAATACAACCTGGATGAAACTTTCGTATTTCAAATGCTTGCCGCTGATCAGCCCGCGACTGCCCTCGTGAGACTCATCACTGATGCCGCCGCCATCGACCATGAATGTCACACCGTCGATTGTGAATTCCTTGCGTTCACCCACGTCTTCAGTCTCGAAATCGATCTTCGACGAAGGCACGGGTTGCCCCACCGCTTGGTCCTCGTCGGCATAGGTGAATACCATTAGTTGGTCCTTGTCCGTAGGAAACTTGATGCGGACCACGGGAATGGACTGCCCATAAGCCGCGTCATAACGAACCTGGTCGTATTGCGCCTTTATCCGCGCTTGTTGCTCGCCTTCCACATAAAAGAACGCATAAAGAGGCAGGTCGCGGCCAACCCCCACTTTCCAGACAGGCAGCAAGATCTCGTTGTACCCCATCCACGCATCGGGCTCCAGGGCTGCCCTGATTTGCACCGGCATCTCGAACCACTGCGCCTTCATGTTTGCGGGCTCTTCACGCAGGTCCCAGCCGCAGAACCTTGCGCGCCTGATGTCGTCCGCGCTGTAGGCTTGCAACCACTCATCCGCATTTTCTATACCGACTTTCTGGCAGGCGTCGGTGGTGGCTTCAAATCCTCGCTGGGGGCCGCATCCCTGCGCAGTCTCGCGGTTGTCAGTACCGCCGTCGGTCGGGAACGCACACAGCACCTGCAAATCGTTTATCTTGCCCTCCGGTATGGCCTGGAGTGGCGGGAACAGGAAGCCATTGAAGCGTTCAGCCGGCCTGGCGAAGTTGGTATCGCGGCGCACCCAGGAAAACGCGATGGCGCCTTTGTCCAGGTGTTTCTGGCTCGGGTCCCATGAGAGCGCATCCGGGCTGGTTTCAGTGGCGCGCATTTCGATACCGCTGCACAGGTAACTCGGTTTGTCAGGGCCGCCGCAGTCATCAGTGGTGGCGTCATACCAGACCTTCAGTTGCGCGATGACCTGCTCGCCCCGTTTGTTCAGTTCGACAAGTTGCGGTGAACTGGCGGTTTGCTTTATGGATAGCTGGGTCTGAGCCGGTGGACGGACAGGCTGCACGGAAGGCACCTGCGGCCCACAGCCGAACAAACCGCTCATGACTGAAAACACCAGGCAGAATCGCATCTTCATGAACCAGTACCTTGCTGCGTGAAGTATCCCGGCCCATGCATCGAGCGATGCCATGGGGGCAGGATGCTATTGGCTCACAGGTACCCGGTAGCGACCACTGGCAGTTTTATCAGGTACTGGCCGCTTCGCGGGTGTGCCCGCGAAGAGCCCACTCACTGCGGCTGATTCAGGCTCAGGTACTTATCCACGGTAGCCTTGGCCTTCCCCGCACCCACACCACCTGCCACAACCGCCGTTCAATCCGCCGCGCCAGCAAATACCCCACCGCCGGCTCGTTCGCCGACAGCAGGCACAGCTGCGCCGGTTCGTTGGTGGTGTACCAACCTCGGCCTCCAGCAGCTTCTTGAACGCGATGAGCTTGAACACCGGCACTGCGGCCGAGCGAGTAGAGGGTCTTGCTGATCATCACGTTGGCCAGCACCTGCCCGGAGCTCAAGGCCCCGGAATCGTCGATCACGTGATTCAGAGACGCATCGGTCGCCCCAAGTCGGTGGTGTCCTGCAGCAGGCGTTGCAGCTTGCGTTGAATGATTTGCTGCTTGACCAGGCCCGCAGCTGCAACGGCCTCGTCTTTGCGTTCGGTGGTGTTCGGTGGCAGGCAGCGGCGGTACATCACCTCGCGCTGGAACGCCGCGGTCACCAGGCTGCCCCAGCGGGCATCCGGGCGTTTGCGCAGCACCTGGTTGAAGTCCAGGCGGCTGGTGGCGCGCAAGCGGGCGGCCAGGCGTTCATGGCGTGTCTCCCGGGCCGTTGTGGGTCTGCGCGCCGGCGCCACCTTCGGCGGACGCCTGTTCAGCGACGAACTGCCAGTCGCTGTAATGCTCCAGGCCTTCGAAACCGCTCCATTCGGTGCTGAAGCCACTGCGCTTGAACGGGGTGTCGTCCGAGCGGCTGTGCACGCCGGTGATGCGGCCGTCGAGCCCGCGCAGCAAGCCCCACTCCTGGCTGTTGGTGATCGGGTCCGGGTACAGCCGGCGAATGTGCCGCCGGGCCTGCGGGAAGCGGTTGTCCTGCAGCAGGTCGGCCAGCGCCTGTGGGTACTGGGCCAACCCCGGCGAGGCGCGGTAGTAGCTGCGCAGGGCCTGGGCGTACTGGCCGCCGACCCACAGCAACTGGCGTTCACGATCGCGCTGGGCAGCACTGGTCCACAGCGTGCCCGTGGCGGCCAGGGCCACGCTGCTGACGGCAATCAGCAGCAGCACGCCGAGGTAGGTGAAGCCGCGGTTGGCCTTACCATTCCGCGAACAGGCTGCCATCGCGGGCCCTCCCGGTAGCACCGCTCTTGACATCGGCCACCCCGCCGGCCACGCCTTCGGGTGGCGGCACCAGCTGCCAGGCATCGCTGCGCTCGGTGATCGGGTCGACCGGGGTATTGCGCAAATAGCGTTGTTCCACCAGTTGCTCCAGCGAGTCCGGGTACTGGCCGGTGTCGCCGTAGTAATGGTCCAGCGCTTCGCGCAGCACCGCCAGGCTCTGGCGCAAGGTGGCTTCGCGCGCGCTTTCCAGGCTGTTGAAGTAGCGCGGCATGGCGATGGTCATCAGCGTGGCGATGATCGCCAGCACCACCAGCAGCTCGATCAAGGTGAAGCCTGTGCGGCGTTTCATGGCTGTCACCATTGCCGGTAGGGAATGCCGTCGAGGCCTTTGCCACGGGCCCTGGAGTACACATCGAACACGTCTTCACCTTCGCGCGGGTTGTCGGGGCTGCTGTCGTAGGCGCGCAGGCCCCAGCCGCCAGCGTCGTCATGCCTGGCGGCCAGCAGCGGGTCGTGCGGAATGCGCCGCAGGAAATAGAACTTGGCGCCCTTGGCACTGCGCACATCGCGGACACCTTCGACCAGTATCTGCAGGTTCGGCGGGTAGCCGCTGGCATCCAGACGCTTCTCGATATAGCCGGCATCGAACGCCCGCTTGTAGGCATCGATGGCATCGCGGATCTGGTACAGCGCCTCGCGCAGCTGCTGCTCCTTGCCGCGGCGCACCACGGTTTCGGTCAGCGGTGCGGCCATGCTGGCGAGCAGCCCGAGCAATGCCAGGGTCAGCACCACTTCGATCAGGCTGAAGCCGCGCATGCAGCGCTGCCCGGTCATGGCTGCGGGCTCCGTTTCACCGGGGCGACGGCCATCTGGCTGTCTACCACCGGTGCGTCGCTGGCGGGTGCATTGCCCGGCACGTCCGCCGGCGGCAATGGCGTCATCTGGCGCACCTGCATGGCCGACTCGGTGCCGGTGGCGAACTCCATGTCCGACGGGCTCTGGTACGGCAGGTTGCGCACGATGCGCGGGGTGATTGCCAGCACCAGCTCCGACTTGCTCATGTCGTCCTTGTTGCTGCCGAACAGCCGGCCCAGGCCGGGGATGTCCCCCAGCCCGGGGATCTTGTTGCCACTGGCGTTGTGGTCGTTGCGCACCAGGCCTGCCAGCACCTGGGTTTCGCCATCGTGCAGGCGCAGGCTGGTTTGCGCGTTGCGGGTGTCGACCTGGACCGGGATGGTGCCCTGGCGCGTCGGTTCCAGCGGCGTGGCGTTGCTCACTTCCAGGGCCACCTTGATCGCCACTTCGTTGTTCAGGTGCACGGTCGGCTGCACTTCAAGCTTCAGGCCGACGTCCAGGTAGGTGACGCTTTCGGTAATCACCGGGCCCTGGGTGGAGGGCACCGACGTGGCGCTGATGATCGGTACCCGCTGGCCGATGTGGATGCGCGCCTGCTCGCGGTTGCTGACCCGGATCACCGGGCTGGCCAGGGTATTGATGTCCTTGTCCTGGGCGTTGATCTTGGCCTGTGGTGCCGGGGAGATGCTGATGCGGCTGGAATCGATGCCCTTGAGCTGGTCGAGCACGCTGACCGGCTGGCCATCGGAGGTGAGCACACCGAAGGTGTTGGGCCATTGCAGGCCGAGGTCGAGGATGCGCGAAGTGGCCACTTCCATCACCTCCACTTCCAGGACCACCTCGGGGTTGGACTGGTCTTGCGATTGCAGCAGTTTTTCGGCCATGCGCACGGCATCGGGGGTGTCGCGCATGGTCAGGGTATTGAGGCGTTCGTCGACGAACACGTCGCGGGTCTTGAGCATGGTCTTGACCATGTTCAGTGCGGTATTGGCATCGATGCTGGTCAGGTAGAACGTGCGCATGACCAGCTCCTGGTAGTCCTTGGCCTTCTGCGGCGAGTCGGGGTAGATCATCAGGGTGTTTTCGTTGACGATCTTCTGGCGCAACTGGTTCTGCTCGAGCAACAGTGCCACGGCGTCCTCGATGCGCAGATCGCGGACGAAGATGGTCGCCTTCATGTCCGGGCGCAGGTCCTTGTCGAAGATGAAGTTGATGCCGGCGACCTGGGACAGCACTTCAAAGATGCTCTTCAGGTTGGCATCGCGGAACTCCAGGGTCACCGGCCGCTCCAGCTTGCTGCGCAGTTGCGGGTAAGGCTGCGCGGTACGCGCCTGGACATTCTCGATGTCGCTGCGCAGGGCCAGGCCTTTCTGGTTCTGCGGGTCCAGGCGCAACACTTCGCGCATGTAGCGCTCGGCGCCGAACAGGTCACCCTGGCGTAGCGCCGCCTGGCCCAGCGCGACGCGCTCGTCGAGGGTGCGGATCAGCTCCAGCTGGCGGATGCCTTCCTGCGCGCGGCGGTTGTTCGGCTCCAGGGTCAGTACCCGGCCATACCCCATGCGCGCAGCGGCGAAGTCATGGCGGACGCGACTGGCATCGGCCTGGGTCAGCAGCGCCTCCACTGCGGCCTGGCGGCTGTGTGCCAGGGCAATGTTCAGCTCGGTGTCGCGCGGGTCTTCGAGCAGGGCCTGTTCCAGCTGCGCGATGCCGGCCTCGTACTGGCCCTCCCGCATCAGCTGGTCACTGTCCTCGCGTACCGCATTGGAAGCGCAGCCGGCAATGGCCACGCACAGCGCCACGAGCAGGAACGGGGCCGGCTTGCACAGCGTTGACGACTTCATGGAGCGCTCCCTACAGACAAGGTCTGCGGCTGATGCAAAGGCAGGTAGACCAGGCTCAGCTCACTGGCCGAGACGCGGTCGAGGCGGTAGGTGTCATCGATGACGTCGCCCTGGCGCACGACGTAGAGCTTTTCGCCGCTCTGCAGGAAAATCTGCAGGTCGTCACGGTCGCCGATGCGGCCGATGAACTGGAATGGCAAGGCCGGCGCGGTGGGCGCCTGAGGTACGGCCGGGGTGGCAGCCTCGGGCTGTTCGGTGATGCTGGCCAGGGCCTCGGGGGCGCTCCACTGCTGGGTGGGGAACAGGTCCCTGGGCGCCGGCTCCGGCCCTTTCGCCGCTGAAGCCGCTGCCACCGGCCCGGCATTGCCTGCCGGCTGGGTGGCCGCGTACTTGCCGGCGAACGCCACGCCCCCGTCCTCCTGGCCGAACCAGTGGCCAGGCGCCCAGGCCAGCGCCGCGCTCACGCCGAGAAAGCCGGCCCAGATGACTGCACGCTGTGTGTTCATCACGACCTCGACAGGTAAAGGGTCATGCGCAGGCGGGCGTCGAGCTCGCTGTCGCCGATACGTTTGCGTTGCAGCTCCAGGTCTTCCAGCACCAGGGTCGGCAGCTGCTTGAGCAGGCCACGGACGAAACCGCGAATCTGCAGGTAGCTGCCATGCACCGGCAGCACGATCTGATAGCGTGCCAGCTGGGTCTTGGGGTCAATGCCCAAGGCGTATTCACCATGGGCCAGGCTGATCTGCTCGGCGCTGGCCAGGTGGTACAAGCGTTCGATCAGCGCGCTGGCCTGGGGCTGCCCCGGCAGTTGCTGGCGCAGGCTGTCGAGGGCCTGTTGCTCGGGCTGGGTGGCGATCTTCAGCTCGCCGCGTCTGACCCGCTCCAGCTGCAGCCGGGCATCCGCTTCGCTGGCACGCAGCTCGCGAATCGCCTGCCATTGCGGCAAAACCCCGGCACACAGTACGCCCAGCGCCAGCAACGCGAAGATGGCAGCCGCCACGCCGACCGGGCCGAGACGACGCAGCCGCTCCTGCAGGATCAGCCTGTTCAGCGGTTCACGGGCGCGCATGGCCGGTCTCCCAGGTGGCCGTGAGGGTGAAACGCACAGGCTGCTCGGGCTGGCTGGCCAGCACTTCGTGGTTGAGCAGCGACACGTCGCTGAGCTCGGCACTGGCCTCCAGGCGCTGGTGGTATTGCAGCATCGCTTCGAGGTTGCGTGCCTCGGCGGCGATGCGCAGCTGGCCCTTGCGCGCGTCAGGCGCCAGGCTGAGCAGCGCCACGTCGTCCTGCGGCTGCGCCTCCAGCATGGCGAACAATTGCTGCCACGGCCGTTGCAATTGCTGCGAGACGCTTTGCATCTGCGCCAGGCGCTCGGCCTGCTCGCGGCTGGCCGCGCTGCTCAGCGGCGCGGCGCTGGCCGGGCGGCGGCCCAGCTGCAGTTCCAGGTTGTGCACGCTGGCCTGCCGTTCGACCTGCTCGGCCTGCAGGCGCTGTTGCAGCAGCAACAGGCCGGCGACCACGGCGCAGCCCAGTGCAAGCAGCGACCAGGCCAGCGGGCCACTGCGCCGGGGCTGGAATTCCAGGTCGAGGCGGCGCATCTCAGGCCACCGCCCGCCACATGGCACACAACGGGTCGGCATCGCTGGCCGGTGGGCACAGCTGCAGCGCCGCCACCTGCGGCACATCAAGCCGGGCCGGGGCATGCAGGTAGACCGCTGGCAGGGGCTCGCCATACAGCTCGCAGGTCCGCTCGATCAGCGCCTGCAGGGCCTGGTCGCTGTCGGCACAACCTTGCGCCAGCACTTGCTGCCAGGCCCCCCCGGCGGCCAGCAGCAGCACGCTGCGCTGTGGCTCGGCCAGGACGAACAGGAAGTCGCCCTGCGCCAGCTGCTCCGTGCATCGGTTGTAGGCGGCCATCAGGTACGGCTGCACCGAGCGCAGGCTCAGGTGGTGGTCGCGGCCGAGCGCCTGCAGCCGCAACAACAAGGCTTCGGGCAGCGCCGCGGCGATACGCGCGGCACCGGCAGGCTCCGGCGACAGGACGATGCGCCAGTCGTCCAGGGTCTGCCCGTAGAGCGCTTCGAAGCAGGCCCGGGCATAGGCGTCCAGCTCGCACGGGTGGCCGATGACATCGCTCCAGGGCACCAGGCAGAAGCGGCTGTAGCGGGCCGACAGCAACACCCGCAACTGGGCGCCGCCTGCGCCACGCTCGCTCAGCATGGCGGCCAGTGCGTCGACGGCCGCCACCCAGGGCGCTTGGCCGGCGGCGCAGGTGAAGGCACGGCTGCCCAGCCACTGCTGACGGTTGGCCTGCCAGCAACCCAGGCCGACCCCCTCGGCGCCGAGCACCGCCGTGTATCGACACGAACCATGGTCAGATGAACGTGACACGGTTGATCTCCTCGAGGGTGGTACGGCCATCGCGGACCAGGTCCAGGGCCGAGGCGCGCAGCAGGCGCAGGCCGCGCTGGCAGGCGAGCGCCTTGATCTGCGACAGTGGGCGGCGCTCGACGATCATCTGCCGCAGGTCATCGTCCAGGTGCAGCAGTTCGGCGATCGCGCTACGGCCACGGTAGCCACTGCCACGGCACTGGCCGCAACCCTGGGCACGCACGAACTTCCAGCCAGCCACGCTCGCGCGGCTCAGGCCTGCCCCATCCAAGGTGTCGTCATCTACCTCGCACGGCGTGGCGCAATGCGGGCAGGCCAGGCGAATCAGGCGCTGGGCCAGTACCGCATTGAGCGCGGAAACGAAGCTGTACGGGTCGACCTGCATCTGGCTGAAACGGCCGATCACGTCGAACACGTTGTTGGCGTGGATGGTGGTGAACACCAGGTGACCGGTGAGCGCCGACTGCACGGCGATTTGCGCGGTATCCGGGTCACGGATCTCACCGACCAGGATCTTGTCCGGGTCGTGACGCAGGATCGAACGCAGGCCGCGGGCGAACGTCAGCCCTTTCTTCTCGTTGACCGGGATCTGCAGCACGCCGGGCAGCTGGTACTCGACCGGGTCCTCGATGGTGATGATCTTGTCCACGCCGTGGTTGATCTCGCTGATCATGGCGTACAGCGTGGTGGTCTTGCCGCTGCCGGTGGGGCCGGTCACCAGGATCATGCCGTAGGGTTCGGCGGCCAGCCGGCGCAAGGCGCGCAGGGTGTCCTCGGCAAAGCCCAGGGCTTGCAGCTGCACGCCGTTGACCCGGTCGGACAAGTCCTGCTTGTCCAGCACCCGCAGCACCGCGTCTTCGCCGAAGATGCTGGGCATGATCGACACGCGAAAGTCGATCTGCCGATCGCCCACGGCGACCTTGAAACGGCCATCCTGGGGCACCCGTCGTTCGCCGATGTCCAGCTCGGCCATGACCTTGATGCGCGAGATCACCTGGTCGGCGAAGGCGCTGCCACTGGCCTTGCCGGCAGCGTTGAGCACGCCGTCGATACGGTACTTGATGGTCAGCCCCTGGCCGGTCATGCCCAGGTGGATGTCGCTGGCGTGCAGCTTGAGGGCGTCGTACAGGGTGGAGTTGACCAGCTTGACCACACGGCTCTGGTCTTCGCTGATGCTGGCCAGCGACAGGCGTTGCAGCGGGCTGCTGTCATTGCTGGCCTCGGCGTCGTGGCCGAGGGCGTCGACGGCGTGGAAGCTTTCTTCCTGGCGGGCGAGGAAGGTGGCCAGGTCGGCGGCATGGGCCAGGTACAGGGGCGCGCCCTGCAGTACATCGTCGATCCAGGCCAGCCGGGCAGGCTCGAAGGGGTCGGCGAACACGCCCAGCAGTTGGCCGCCCTGCTCGATCAACACGAATTCGCGCTTCAGGCACACCGCCAGGCTGACCTTGTCGAACCGTGGGGTGCTGGCCAGCAAGGTGTGGCTGTCCAGCACCGGGTAATGCAGGGTCAGGCCCAGGCGCCGGGTGAACGTGTCAGGCGTGTCGCAGGCCAGTTGTTCCAGGCGGGTGAGCAGGCGTTCGTCGCTGCTTTGCAGGCGGGCCTGGGCCAGGAGGTCGCGCGGGTAGGCTGGGCAGGGTGCCCGCGAAGAAGCCGGTGCAGGCAGTAGCGCGTCCCGTGATGCATCGAATGCTTCTGGCATGGCCTGCGACTCCGCTCAGGGGCACGTCGCAGACTGGCTCGGCCAAGGGTGCGGGCGCCGCTATTCCCCGGTGAGCAGTTGGTCGTCGTCCGGGCCGGGGGGCTTGGCGCCGTTACGGCGGCGGTCGGCCAGTACCCAGCTGCCATCGTACAACTGCAGGGGGAACGACTCGTTGCTGTTATGGCGTCGCTCGACGAACCCTTCAGCCGGGGTGTCCGTAGCCCTGTGCTGGCGCTCGATGCCCAACAGGTCGAAAATCGCACGGGCCAGTTCCGCCAGCGGGAACGGCTTGAACAGGACATGACTCACACCCAGCCCGGCAGCTCGCTCACGTACCTCGACGGTGGGGTGGGCGGTAATCAGCACGAAGTGGCACTGCCTGTTCCTGCGTACGGCTTCCAGAACCTGAAAACCCTCCATGTCGGGCAAGCGATAATCCAGCACGATGACCTGGGGCGCCAGCTTTGCAGCCAGCTCGATACCACCGGCACCATCGTGGGCAACATGGACGTCCAGGCCTTGCGCCTGCAGATACGCCTGCAGGTTCTGCGCAAGAGTCCGTTCGTCATCGACTACCAATACGCTGTTCACCAAGGTCGACTCCCAAGAACTGCCCGGTCAGCCGGTCTGCGAAGTGCGCCCTCGTACAGGCTTGAGCAGGCTTCGTGCCAGGCGTTGAAGGTCATGCTGTATCGCTTCAAGCCCTTGATACCGATCGGCTTTTTTCCTGAAACCGGCACTGCTGCGGACAGCCGCACCGGCCCGTTTCCCCATATCCGGGGAAACTGCCGGTACAGGGCAAATTGGTTAAGCCCCAGTATTGGGGCAATGCCATGTCTGACTTCAGTCGGCGATTTCCACTGTAGCGGATGCACGCAAACGTTGGCGCACGGCCTGGCGCGCATGCGCCTGGCGTTGCGCGATGAGCGTGGCCCTGGCCAGGGCCAGGCCGTGTTCGCGTATGACCGAAGCATTATCACTTTGGTTCTGCGCTCCTTGCAGTTTTTCCCGGTTGGCCTCGTAGAACGCCTGCACTTCGTCCGGGCCGGGTGCGTCGACCGCACTGAGCAGGTCATACACCTGCTGCGCAGCCAGTTCGTACCGGGCGTAGTCATTGTACTGTGCCCTGTCCAGGCCCGCCTGTGCCAGCCGCCGCTCGAAAACCGCCACGCTGCCGACCGCGGCCTCGACCTCGCCGACATGCGCCGACACTTGTTGCGCGCTGACAGTGATGCCAAGGCGCATGGCCTCCTGCCACAGCAGTTCCTTGTCGATCAGCTCGTCCAGGGCCTGGTCGCGCCAGCGCTTGTACAGGGTCGGGTTGCCGATGCTGGTCACCGCGCGCCCCCGCGCCTGCAGGTATACGCCGAAATAGCACTCCAGGCGCAGCAACCCGATCGTCACGCCATTGACCCGCGCCGCCGGCACATCGGCCCAGCTGGCCTTGGCCAGCACCTGCAACAGGCACAACAACAGCATATGCATGGCAACCTCCGTCCAAGGGTTGTCCGGCGGCGGCCGGCACGGGGTGACCGCAGTGAACCGCGGCCCAGCCAGGGCCACCGCCGTCGCCGCCCATCGCCGGCATTGCCGGCTGCGGCTCCGGCACCTGAGGCGCATGGCCCTGACGGGCGAACGCCACCGAGGCGAGGATCCACAGGCAAGCGCCCAGCACCAGCCAGTCGACCCCGCGCATGGCCACGCGGCGGGAAGCTGCCTGGCTCATGGTTGGACCTCGTGGTGGTCGGCAATGGCCGTGCTTTTCACGTGTACCCGGCGGGCGCCGAGGCGGTTGAGCTCATCGATCAGCACCGCCGGGTCGGTAACGCCGTAGTAACGTTTCCAGTGCCCGCTGCGCCCGTCACCCACCAGGATCAGTGGCGGGTGGCGGCTGAGGTCGGCGCTGAAGCCCAGGCCCTTGAGTGTTGCGCCTATGGCATACGGTGTGCCGGTCAGCCAGCTCCAGCCGGGGCCCTTCTGGAAGGCCCTGGCATAACGTTGCAGGCGCCTGGCGTCGTCGTGTTGCGGGTCGACGCTGATCGACACCAGCTGAATGTCCTGCCCTACCCGGCCTCCCAGTTGCTGCTGGACCTTGCCCATGGTCGCGGACACCACCGGGCACACCGTGGTGCAGCGGGTGTAGATGAAGCCAATGACCACCAGGTGCTCGCCCACCAGGTCTTGTTCCAGGCGCACCGGCATGCCGTCCTGGTTCAGCAGCGATACATCGGCAAAGCGGACGCTGGCCTTTTCCTGGCTGGCCGCCGCTGGCTGCCCGGCATGGCCGCCATGGGCCAGCGCCAGGTTGCTGGCCAGCGCCAGGGCCAGGGCTAGGGCCAATGCTCTGCAAGCATGCCTGGTAGTCATCGCAGATTCCTCGTACTTGTCTGGGAAGCGTTGGACGCTGCGGCCGGCATGACCCGCAGGCTGGTGTAGTTTTCTTCGGCAAACCTGCGCCCCAGCGACGGCGACTGCACATGCAGCTGCCAGGCGCCGGCTTCGGGCAGGCTCAGGGCCGTCTGGTAGATACCATCGCCAACCTCCTGCAATTGCAGGTTGCGCGGCATGGAAGCCGGCGCCAGGAAATAGCGCAGGCTCAGGTCGCTCAGGCCCAGGCGGGGCTGGCCGTCGTCGCCGATGATGCGCACCCGCGCGGTAATCGCGTGGTCCTGCGACAAGGGCCGGTCCAGGCCGATGAACTCGGCATGCGCGCCCTTGCGCGTGCCAGCATCCGGCGCTTCGGCCACCTCGGTGCTGAAGCAGTGGATGATCGGCGGCTGCTTGAGCAGGAAGGCCACGTCGAACTTGCCGGCGGCGGGCATCTTCACCGTCGAGCCGTACACCCCCGGTGCCACCTCGCGCAGGCTGCGGTCGACGATGAGCGCGGCGCGGGCCTGGTGGCCACGGTTGTTGTAGCCGGACATTGGCGCACTCATGCCCTCGGTATACAAGTAGGTGGTGTTGTCCACCGGGTTGACCACGAACACCGAGTTGCCATCGCGCGACACCGCCATGCCCTGGGCCAGGGGCAGCTCACCGGCCTGGCGTGGCGCCGCCGGGCCGGCCTCGAAGCCGTGGATGATCGGCGTGCGCCCTTCGCCCAGGCTGGCCAGGTTGATCATGCTGACTTGCGGCGAAGCCAGGCTGCGTACGTAGGCGTAGTTGTGGGTAAAGGTCAGTTGGTACGGTTGCGCGGCCACCGGAATATGGTGGATCAGCTTGTCGCTACTGGCATCGATGACCAGGGCCTGGTTTGCCAGGCTATCGAGCACCATGCCGTAACGCCCATCGTGGCTGAAGCGCATCGGCCCCAGGCCCTGTCCGGCCTGGACGGTGTGGCGCAGTTGCTGGCTGCGGGCATCGAACACCCGCACGCTGCCCTCTTCGCCATCGACCACGTACACCGCCTGGGACCGCGCCGAATAGCTGACCGATAGCGGCTGCGGCCCCACCTGGAGGGTCTTGGCCAGGCGCATCTGCGGGATGTCGATGACGCTCAGCGTGCCACTGGCGCGGTTGCTGACGTAGGCAAAGTGCGAGTCGGCGCTGAAGGCGATTTCGTGGTGCCCGCTGCCGGTGTTGAAGGTTTTCAGGGTGTTGCGCCCCGGCACATCGATCACCGTGACACCGCCCCTGGCCGGGTCGCTGCTGTCGTTGCCCACCCACAGCCGGTGCTGGTCCGGCTGCAGGGCCACGCGCAGCGGCTGCTCGCCGGCGTCCAGGTCGGCCACGCGGGAGAAGGTTTCGGTGTCGATCACCGAGACCTTGCCACGCTCGGGGATGGACACGAACACCTGCTTTTCGTCCGCGGTGGCCACCCAGTCCATGGGCCGCCCAGGCAGCTCGATGCGGGCCAGGGTACTGGTCACGCCGCCCACCGACACCGTCGGGTCGATCACTGTCAGGCTGGCGTCCTGGTTCAGCATCAGCAGGAAGTAGCTGTTCAGGTCGAGCAACGGCCTTGCGCCGATGCTGCTTTTGAGAAACAGCGCAACCCGGGCCTTGCAGCTGTGCTCCCGGTCGCCCTCCGTGCTCGCCTGGGTCGGGTCGATCCACGCCCCCGGGGCCATGCCCGACAGGGGTCGGCCACTGGCCTGGTCGCTGACCTTGAAGCGGATGCTGGCAATGCTGCCCTCCTGCAATGTCCCCCCGGCCAGCGGCCTGGCCTCGAACTCCACGGTCACGCCGTCGCGGCTCAACCGGTGCAGGGCCAGCGGATCGGCGGGTGCCTGCAACAGCTCGCGCGGGTCGCACCAGAGGCTTTCATAAGCCACCCCCAACGCGATCAGTGCGCCGCCAAGTGCCATCCCCAGGTAAGCAGGGCGAGTGTGTGGCATAGCCATGCCGGACCTCCGGGACACAGGATCTCTGCGAGGGGGCGGAGCAAGGTATATGCCACAAGATAATTGCGTTGTTTTTCAACACTTCAGGTCGGCAAGCGAAACAGATTGGGGAGGATGCCCCAGCCGTATTCCCCGAATCGGGGGGGCGGCAGTGATGGCAGCGGTTCGCGGGCTGGCACCGCTTCGCTGCCGCTACCATCACACTGTGCCGTTGCCCGCCTTGGTCCGTCAGCCGACCAGGCCGCGTACGCAGAAGTACAGGATCGAAGGCCCCATCAGGCAACCCAGGCCGGTGTGGAAGGTAGCCGTCAGCGCGCCATACGGCACCAACCGCCGGTCCGTCGCCGCCAGCCCGGCGGTCACCCCCGACACGGTGCCCGCCAGGCCGCCGAACACCATCGCCGAGCGCGGGTTGTCCAGCGCCAGCAGCCGCGCCGATACCGGGGTGAACACCATCACCAGAATCGCCTTGATCAGCCCGGTGGCAATCGACAGGGCCATCACCTCCGAGCTGGCGCCCAGCGCCGCGCCGGTCACCGGGCCGACGATATAGGTCACGGCTCCGGCGCCGATGGTGGTCATGCTGACCGCATCGCGGTAACCGAAGGCATAGGCCACCGCCGCACCGACGATGAATGGCAGCACCGTGCCCAGCAACAGCGCCAGCGCGCCGATCATGCCGGCCTTGCGAGCCTCGGTGGCCTGTACCTCGAAGGCCGTGGCGACAATGGCGAAGTCGCGCAGCATGGCCCCGCCCATCAGGCCGATACCGGAGAACAAGGCCATGTCGGCCAGGCCTTTCTGCCCGCCGGTAAGGGTGCCACCGACCCAGGCCAGCACCAGGCCGATGACGATGGCGATGGCCGAGCCATGCACGCGGCCGAAGGTCAGGTACTTCGACAGCAGCACCGACAGCCACATGATGGCGCCCACCACCGCGAACGCGGTGATCAGGGCGTTGTGTTGCAGCGCATTGTCAATGATCGGCCACATGATCAACGCCCTCCTGCAGGCGCAGCCTGCACGTTGCTTTCGGGGCCGGTGTCTGTCGGCAGAGGGGTGCCACGATGGCTGCGGCTGATCACGGCGATGGTGGCGCCGCACACCAGTACTGCGCCCACCGCCGCCAATAGCGCCACCGGCCCGCCGTGCAGGGCGGTGACCACGTTCTGCTGGGCCGCCATGGCAACCACCACCGGGATGTACATGGCGCCCCAGAAGCCCACGCCGAATTCGCACTCCTTGCTCATGCCACCGTTGCGGTGCATGTACAGGCGCGCACAAATCAGCAGGATCATGGCGATGCCGACCCCGCCCACGTTGGATTTGACACCCAGCAGCAGGCCCAGGAAGTCGCCGACGATGACGCCGGCAAGCGTGCAGACCGCCAGCAGAGCCACACCATAGATAATCATTGTTGTTGTCCTCAGGTAGTGTCGAAGTTGCTTGTTGTTGTCCTTCGTGAACACACAGCCGCCGGCAGGGACCAGCTGCCCTCATCGATCGTCGGCCACCCCCTGGCGCAAAAGCGCATCCAGGCTGTCCCAACGGGTGCCTTCGACGGTCACCACCCGGCCCTGTACGAACACCGGCCTGGCCAGCCCGCTGAGTACACTGCCGGGCGGCATTTCTAGGTGCAGGCGCACGCCGCGCTCATAGGCGTTGCGCAACGTACCACGCCAGTCGACCCGCCGCGCCATGTTGCCGGCGAGGTCGTCGCGCAACTGCTGTGGGTCGTACACCGGGCGTGCGCTGCTGCCACTCAGATAACGGATGCGTGGCCGCCGCAGCTCTACCGTGGCGAAGGCACTGGCCAGTTCCGCCGCGGGGCCCTCCAGCAGCGGGCAATGCGACGGCACGCTGACCGCCAACCGCCGGGCCATGCCCTGCCCCAGCCGCCGCACCTGGTCGGCCACGGCAGCCATCGCCGCGTCGCTACCGGCGATGACGATCTGCCTGTCGCTGTTGAGGTTGGCCACATAGACCTCGCCGCCTGCCGCCATCAGCAGGCGCTCGATGCTGGCCAGGTCCAGGCCATTGAGGGCAGTCATGCCATAACCTTGCGGATAGGCGCGCTGCATCAGCTCGCCACGCAGCGCAACCAGGCGCACGGCATCGGCAAAATCCAGGGCGCCTGCCGTGACTGCCGCTGGGTAAGCGCCAATCGACAGGCCCGCCACGTAGTCCGGTGCAGGGCTACGTTGCATCAGCCAACGTGCCCAGGCCACGCCAGCCAGCAGCAGGCACAGTTGCACGGCACGGGTCGTCTGCAGCGACTGCTGGCTGTCCAGCGCCAGCGCCTGCTGGCCGAGGATGTCGCTGGCCTCTTCGAGCAAGCGCCCGGCACCGTCAGGCAAACGCTGCAGCATGTCCACCTGCTGCGCGCCCTGGCCAGGGAAGGCAAACAGGCTGCTCATGCGGCACGCTCCAAGGCTGCCCATGGGTCGCTGACCAGGAGAGGCCCCCGGGCCGTCCTGAGCAGCACGCGGCGGGCCAGGCCAGCCCACTCGCGCAAGGCGATGCCGCCCGCCGGCGTTTCCAGCTGCACGTCGATACGGCACGGCGCGCAATCAAGGGCATCCAGCAGCTCCCGCGCCTGCGCGCGGGGTAGCGGTTGTGGCGTATGCAGCAACACGTCGAGGTCGCTGGCGGCGTGGACCACCTGGCTACCGCTAGCGATCTGGTAGCCGACCGCGCCGGTAGGCCCCCAGGCCAGGCCGCTGGCGTCCAGTAACGGGGTGACCGAGCGCAAAGCCTGCAAGGCAGGCCAGCGGCTTTGCGCTTGCCAGCGCAGTGCTTCGGGGCCTTGCCGACGCTGGATATCCGCCAGGCGCATCATTGCCGCCAGGCGCTGCGCCCGGCCCTGGCCGCGCACCCCCACCGCCACCCAGCCATCGTCAACGATGGCACGACGCACTACCACCGGCTGGCCGCCGCGCAATACGTCCCGCGCCCATTGCGGCGCATCGCCAGGCAAGCCCGAGGCGGGCATGCCCCAGAGCAGGTCGTGCGGCCTTGGCGCGTTCATCTCAAACGCCCTGCCATTGCTGGCGCAGCTGTTCGCGTACCCGGCGCGAGGCGCTGCGGTGCTCGCCCGCCAGCCGCGATGACAAATCGGTCGAGGTGCCGATATCCCGCACGGCTTCGGCCAGGCAGGCGCGCACCCGGGCGATGTCGACGGCGTTCGGTGCCTCGGCGTCCGCTACCGCCAACCGCCGCCACAGCAAGCCGAGGGACGCGTAGCTGGCCAGGTCGTAGGCCATCGGCGGCAGCTCGGCAGCCAGCGCCTCCAGTTGCTCGACACTGCGCAGGGTAATCCGCGCTGCCGCCGCCTTGCCCATGGCGTGCACCATGACCCCGGCATCGTCCAGGGCGATCAGGCGCTGGGCCTGGTAGCCGTGGGCCAGGAAGGCACCGGACATGGCCTTGCCGACCAGCAGGCCGATCACCGGGTGCCCGGCCAGGCGTGCCTGGGCATAGGCCTGCACCGCAGCCGCCAGCGCCTGGTGAATGCCCAGCGCTTCCTCGCGGCGGCCATAGGCCTGGCTGGGCACGTCGATCACGGCGACGATCGCCCGCTTCTGGCTGTCACGGTCAGCCTCGACCGCCTGGCGCACCGCCTTGGCCAGGCCCCAGCCCTCCAGCAAGCCGACTTCGCCCGAGCGGGCCCGGGGGAACGGGTTGTCGGCATCCGGCACCACGGCGATGAAGCGCGCCAGGCGGTTATCCAGTTCACCGTCGACTACCCGCAACGACGCCGGGTAGCCCGGCAAGGCTTGCCCGCCGGCCAGGCCCGGCAGCCAGTTCAAGGCACGGTTCATTGGCGTTCTCCTTGGTAGAGGGCGCGCACAGCAGTGGCGTCCAGTTGCGGGCAGGCAGCACCCAGCCGGGCCAGGCGCCCGAGGAACCAGTCGTGCTGGCTGGCACGCTGCCTGGAAGGCTCGTCGAGCAGTTGCAGCAAACGTTCGCGCAGGGCCTCGATGTCATCGGCCACATAGCCATCCGCCAGCCCGCTGGCATGGCGTTGCTCGCCACCGCTCAGGGCCCAGATGAACGGCCGGTCGCTGGCATCGTATTCGGCGATGCCGGCCTCCTGTTCGATCACCTGTGGGCCGTTGAGGCCCAGGCGCGCCTCACGGGTAACCAGCAAATGGCTGCACAGGCCAGCGGCGATGGCCATGCCGCCGAAACAGCCGACCGCGCCTGCGACCAGCCCGATCACCGGCTGCCATTCGCGCAGTTCGACGATCGCCGCATGGATTTCGGCAATCGCGGCCAGCCCCAGGTTGGCCTCCTGCAGGCGCACACCGCCGGTTTCCAGCAACAACACGGCACAGGTGGGGATGCCGTTGCGGTTGTCTTCGCAGGCCAGTTCCAGCGCAGCCGCGATCTTGGCCCCGCCCACCTCGCCCATGCTGCCCCCCTGGAAGCCGCCTTCGATGGCCGCGACCACGGTGTTGCGCCCGTTCAGCCGCCCCTTGGCGATGACCACGCCATCGTCGGCCTGCGGCACGATGCCCTGGCGTGGCAGCCAAGGCGACATCAACCGGTCGAACGGCCCCAGCAGCTCGCGGAAGGTGCCGGGGTCGAGCAAGGCGCGGGCACGCTGGCGGGCGCCCAGTTCGACAAAGCTGCGGCTGCGCAGCAAGCGTGCGGTGTCAGTCATGGGCGATCTCCTCGAAGCCTTGTTCCAGGCGCAGGCGGACCACGCCTGGGGTGGCGCCGAAATCATGGATGTCGATATTCATGGCCGGCCAGGTGTGGCCTGCGAACAGGCGCTGGAACAATTGCGTCCAGCGGGCGCCGCTACCGTTGACCGAGGTCACCACCTGGATCTGCACGGTGCCGGCGGTACCCGGTTCGATCAGCACTTCGAGGTCGCCAGAGCTGACGCAACCCACCAGTGTGCGGCCACGGCCCGGTTCGGCGGCGGGGAATTGAAAGGTCAGGGTTTCCATGTCACAGGCTCCCGGCTTTGTCGAGGAACAGGCAGGCGGCCAGCAAATCGGCGGCACCGCCCGGTGAGGCGTTGAGGCGCAACAGTCGGGCGTCCAGCGCACGCAACTGACGGCGACCGCCAAGGCTGCCACTACCGCCGGCATCCAGTACCGCGCGGGCGCCTTGCTGCACGGCGTGCAGGCCTTGTGGGCCGGCGCGCCAGAGCACGCAGGTATCGCTGAGCACGGCCATGATCGCCAGCAAGGCGTCAAGCCGGGCGTGCGCCTCGCTGGCACCGTTGGCGCGGCTGCGCCGCAGTTGTGGCAAGCCGTGGCCGATGACCGCAGGGAAGCCTTGCTGGGCCTGTTCGCGGGCGCCTCCCGAGCCATAGCGGCGGCGCACCTGCTGGCCGTGGCTGTCGTGTGCAAACGTGGCCGGGTCATCAAGCAGTGCGATGCGCCCGGCGCGGGCGGCCAGGGTAACGGCGTCAGCGTGGCTAGCGAGGGCCCTGGACGCGACCAGCAGGCCCAGTGCCCAGATGGCACCACGGTGGGTGTTGACCCCGCCGGTGGCAGCCAGCATCGCCGCCTCGCCTTCGCGGCCGATGCGGCCGAGGCTGGCACGCAGCGCCTGGCTGACGCTGCCGAGCGCCTGGGCGGCTTCGGCCATTTGCCGCAGGCATGGCCACAGGGCCAGCGCCGAAGCGTGCATCAGGGCCAGGGTCATGTCGTGGTGGGCGCCGTTGTCGCGGCGGTCGACCAGGCCGGGCTTGGGCGACAGGTCGGCTTCGTCGATCAGGGCTTCCACGGCCAGGTCGGCCAGGTGGTCGGCCAGGGCGATTCCAGTTGGCCGCGCGGGCCTGTTCACGGCCAAGCCCGGCGCTACAGCGACCGCAGCGGTTTCGCGGATGTCGAGTGCGTTCATCACCAGCTCCTGAATCGTGCGGGCGGGTTGTACAGGCCGCCAGACCATTCGACCAGGTCGGCAATGCTGCGCGCGGCCAACAGCTCGCGGCGGGCGTCGGTGCGGCGGATGCCGAGGTCTTCCGGCAAGGCAACCAGGCCCTGCTGGCGCAGGCGCAAGGTAGCCTGGGGGTCGTGACGCAGGCCGATGACAGTGACCCCGGCCACAGCGGCGATCATCTGCTGGCGCTCTTCCAGGCTGCGCGCCTTGTACAGGTAGGCAATACCCTCTTCGGTCAGCAGGTGGGTGACGTCGTCGCCATAAATCATCACCGGTGCCAGCGGCATGCCGGCTGTCCTGGCCACCGCCACGGCATCCAGGGTTTCGACAAAGGTCGGCTTGCCGCCTTCCTGGTAGGTCTCGACCATCTGCACCACCAGCTTGCGGCCACGTTCGAGCAGCGTTTCCGGTACGGTCATGTCCAGCCACGCCGGGGTGGCATGGCGCCGGCCACGCGGGTCGTGGCCCATGTTCGGCGCACCACCGAAGCCGGCCAGGCGGCCACGGGTCACGGTCGAGGAATGGCCATCGCCATCCACCTGCAGGGTGGCGCCGATGAACAGGTCGACGGCGTACTGCCCGGCCAGCTGGCACATCATGCGGTTGGAGCGCAGCGAGCCATCGCGGCCGGTGAAGAACACATCGGGGCGCTGGGCGATGTAGTCCTCCATGCCCAGTTCGGTGCCGAAGCAGTGCACGCTTTCCACCCAGCGGGTCTCGATGGCCGGGATCAGGGTCGGGTGTGGATTGAGCGTCCAGTTGCGGCAGATCTTGCCCTTCAACCCCAGGGACTCACCGTAGGTCGGCAGGATCAGTTCGATGGCCGCGGTATTGAAGCCGATGCCGTGGTTCAACGACTGCACCTGGTGTCTTTCGTAGATGCCGCGGATGGCCATCATCGCCATCAGCACATGCACCGGCTTGATATGGCGCGGGTCGCGGGTGAACAACGGTTCTATATAGAAGGGCCGGTCGGCCACCACCACGAAGTCCACCCAGGATGCGGGAATATCGACCCGTGGCAGGTCAGCGCCGCGCTCCACCAGCTGGTTGACCTGGGCGATGACGATGCCGTCACTGAAGGCGGCAGGTTCCACCAGCGCCGGGGTGTCTTCGGTGCTGGGGCCGGTGTAGAGGTTGCCGTCGCGGTCGGCCATGAAGCCTGCCACCAGGGTGACGTTGGGAATCAGGTCCACCAGCAGCCGCGAGTACAGTTCGATGTAGGTGTGGATGGCCCCCACTTCCAGCAGGCCGTCTTCCAGCAGCTGGCCAATGCGCAGGCTCTGCGGGCCGGCAAAGGAAAAATCCAGTTTGCGCGCGATGCCGCGTTCGAACAGGTCCAGGTGCTCGGCGCGGCTGACACTGGGCATGATCATGTGCAGGTCGTGCAGGCGCCCGGGGTCGACCTTGGCCAGCGCACGCGAGAGAAAGTCAGCCTGCTTCTGGTTGTTGCCTTCCAGTACCACCCGGTCGCCGGGGGCCAGCAGCAGTTCCAGGGCTTCGACGATACGTTCGGTGGGCAGCACAACGCCATCGGCGAGGTGGCGTACCTGGTCAAGGCGACGCTGTTTCTCGGCGCGCCGTCGCGACCATTGCGGCGGTGGATTCTGTGTTGTTGTCATGGTGACTCCACGGGTTCGCTGTCGTGGGGCCACCTTAGGGCCGGGGTCACTGGCGCATCAATCAAGCTCACGGACTGATCGTTACGGTAAAGTTAACGAACGCCGGGTTTGGCTGCCTCACGTTCGAGTGCCAGGCAAATTGTTGCTAGAGTGGCGCTAGCCTCGCACAAGGCAAAAATGCAGAATCCCCCTGCAGATTTGTCGATTGTGCACGGCAAATTCGCATGACAGGATTCTGCGATCCTCCAGCGAACTCCAGACTTCACCTGGAAAATCAATAACAAAGCAGGGACAACGCAATGACTGCGCACGCTACTACCTCAGCCACCGACCCTGTACTGGCCGAAGTCCGCAACCACATCGGCCACCTGACCCTGAACCGCCCTGCCGGCCTCAATGCCCTGACCCTGGACATGGTGCGCAGCCTGCGCCGGCACTTCGACCTGTGGGCCAACGACCCGCAGGTGCAGGCCGTGGTCCTGCGTGGCGAGGGCCCCAAGGGCTTCTGTGCCGGTGGCGACATCCGTTCGCTGCATGACAGCTTCAAGGCTGGCGAAACGCTGCATGAAACCTTCTTCGTCGAGGAATACGCGCTCGACCTGGTCATCCACCATTACCGCAAGCCGGTACTGGTGCTGATGGACGGCTTCACCCTGGGCGGCGGCATGGGCCTGGCCCAGGGTTGCGAACTGCGCGTGGTCACCGAGCGCAGCCGCCTGGGCATGCCGGAGGTGGGCATCGGCTACTTCCCGGATGTCGGCGGCAGCTACTTCCTGTCGCGCCTCCCCGGCGAGCTGGGCACCTACCTGGGCGTCAGCGGCACGCAGATCCAGGCCGCCGATGCGCTGTACTGCGGCCTGGCCGACTGGTACCTGGCCAGCGACAAGCTCGCCGCCCTCGACCAGGGCCTCGACCAGCTGCGCTTTGGCGAGCACCCGCTCAAGGACCTGCAGAACCTGCTGGCCAGGCTCGGCACCCAGGTGCTCGACGATGCGCCGCTGGAGAAACTGCGCCCGGTCATCGACCACTTCTTCGCCTTGCCCGATGTGCCGGCGATCGTCGAGCAATTGCGCGCGGTCAGCATTGGCGACAGCCACGCCTGGGCCGTGGCCACCGCCGACCAGCTGGAAAGCCGCTCGCCGCTGGCCATGGCGGTTACCCTGGAGATGCTGCGCCGCGGCCGCCACCTGGGCCTTGAGGACTGCTTTGCCATGGAGCTGCACCTGGACCGCCAGTGGTTCCAGCACGGCGACATCATCGAGGGCGTGCGTGCGCTGATCATCGACAAGGACAAGCAGCCACGCTGGAACCCGCCGACCCTGGCCGCCTTGCAGCGCCAGCGCGTCGAACAATTCTTCGAAGGCCTGTGAGCCGGGGAGTACACAGATGCAAGACCTGGAACTGAGCGAAGAACAGATCATGATCCGCGACATGGCCCGGGACTTCTCGCGTGGCGAGATCGCCCCGCATGCCCAGGCCTGGGAAAAGGCCGGCTGGATCGACGATGGCGTGGTACGCAAGATGGGCGAGCTGGGCCTGCTCGGCATGGTCGTGCCGGAACAATTTGGCGGCAGCTACACCGACTATGTCGCCTACGCCCTGGCCGTGGAAGAAATCGCCGCCGGCTGTGGCGCCACCGGGGCGATGATGAGCATCCACAATTCGGTGGGCTGTGGCCCGCTGCTGGCCTACGGCACAGCGGAGCAGCAACAGCAGTGGTTGCCGCGCCTGGCCAGCGGCGAGGTGATCGGCTGCTTCTGCCTGACCGAACCGCAGGCCGGCTCCGAAGCGCACAACCTGCGCACCCGCGCCGAGCTGGTGGACGGCCAGTGGGTGATCAACGGCGCCAAGCAGTTCGTCAGCAACGCCCGCCGCGCCGGCTTGGCAATCGTCTTCGCGGTGACCGACCCTGAGCTGGGCAAAAAGGGCCTGTCGGCATTCCTGGTGCCCACCGACAACCCGGGCTTCAAGGTCGACCGCAGCGAGCACAAGATGGGCATCCGCGCCTCCGATACCTGCGCGGTGACCTTCGACAACTGCCGTATCCCCGCTGCCAATATCCTCGGTGAACGTGGCAAGGGCCTGGCCATCGCCCTGTCCAACCTCGAAGGCGGCCGGATCGGCATTGCCGCGCAAGCCTTGGGCATTGCCCGCGCCGCATTCGAGGCGGCGCTGCTGTACTCACGTGACCGCGTGCAATTCGGCAAGCCGATCAACGAGCACCAGAGCATCGCCAACCTGCTGGCTGACATGCAGGTACAGGTCAATGCCGCGCGCCTGCTGATCCTGCATGCCGCGCGCCTGCGCAGCGCCGGCAAGCCGTGCCTGTCGGAGGCGTCGCAGGCCAAGCTGTTCGCCTCGGAAATGGCCGAGCGGGTATGCTCGATGGCGATCCAGGTGCATGGCGGGTATGGCTACCTGGAGGACTACCCGGTAGAGCGCTACTACCGCGACGCGCGGATCACGCAGATCTACGAAGGCTCGAGCGAGATCCAGCGGATGCTGATTGCCCGGGAACTGAAGCACTACCCGATTTGAAGCCTTGCGCGCCCTGAGCGGCCTAGGTCGCGACAGGGCGCCAACGCGGCTCCAAGATGTCAGCTTCGATGCACAAATGGCTGGGGCCGCGATGCGGCCCTGGCGCGACACAAGGCCGCGCCTACAAAGGCCAGCGTTAACTGCCCCCCACTCGGCTACCGCCAATAGCGCGCATCATCCACCACCCTGGCATGGCCTTCGAACAACGCTGGCAACTGCTCCTTGAGGTAGTCGATCCAGGTCCGCACCTTGGCATCCAGGTAATGGCGTGACGGGTACATCGCGTACAGCGCGTTTTCCCTCAGCCGGTACGGCGCCAGCAGCCGGCACAAGCGCCCCTGTTCGATCGCCTGGCTGGCGGTATAGAACGGCAGCAGGCCAATACCCATGCCCAGCTCGCTGGCCACCAGCATGGCGTCGGCGACGTTGGTAGAGAAACTGTCGTTCGGCGCGATCACGCACTGGTCCACCCCCTGCGGGAACACCCAGTCACCTTCGTACATCGGGTAGGCCATGCGCAGGCACCGGTGCTGGTGCAGGTCTTCCGGGCGCTCGGGTACACCGTGAGCCTGCAGGTAGCTGGGCGCTGCGCAGGGGATGCTGAAGATGTTGCCCAGCGGCACGGCGATCAACTGCGAATCCGGCAGGGCACCGTCTACGGTGATCACCACGTCATGCCCTTCGGCCAGTGGGTCCGGGTTGCGCTGGGACAGGGTCAGCTCGATCACCACCTCCGGGCACAGGGCGTTGTAGCCGGCCACCAGCGGCATCAGCAACAGCCCCAGCCCGTGCGGGCAATGCAGACGCAGGTGGCCACGCGGCGTCAGGTGTGCACCACGGGCTTCGCCCACCGCTTCTTCGGTCAACAGCAGGATCTGCCGGGCACGTTCGAGAAACCGCTCGCCGGCCTCGCTCATGCGCAAACGTCGCGTGGTGCGGTGCAGCAGGCGGGTCTGCAGCTGGTTTTCCAGCTCGGCAACAATGCGCGACACCTGCGCTGCGGAAATGTCCAGGGCATTGGCCGCCGCAGCGAAGCTGCCGCATTCCACAACCCGGGCGAAGGTACGCATGGCATGCAGCATGTCCATGGAGGGCTCCTTGTTCGATGTATTCTTGCGCCACAGGCAGGAATCTATCACGGATTGGCCCATTTATTGTGGATGACCAATGAATACATCATGAGTCATCCATTGAAAAAGGAGCCTGCCATGAAACGCTCGATCGCTGCCCTTGTCGTTGCCACTACCCTCGCCTCGTTCGGCGCCTTCGCCGACACCGGCAGTAGCCAGCCGGTGAGCAGCCAGTACCGATACGGCATGCCGCTGGACGTGGCCAAGGTCATTTCCATCACGCCACCCAGCAATGCCGCCGACTGCCAGGTTGGCACCGCGCACATGGTGTATGTCGACCATCAGGGGCAGAAGCGCGAGATCGACTACCGGGAAATGGGCAACTGCTCGCAGCAGTGAATCAGGCCAGTACCGCGTTGATCCAGCCCACCTGCTGGTTGAAGTCATCGATCTTTGCCCGAGGCACCGCATCGCGGGCACGTTCGAAGTTGGCCAGGGTCTGCTGCTTCTGGCGCAGCATGCGCCGCCACTTGACCAGGAACGCCTCGCTCTTCTCCTGCAACAGCACCGGGCCGAAGTACAGCTGTTCGGCGCTGTATGCCGCCGTGCCCGGCTCGGCGACGATGATCTCGTAGTCGAAGCGGTTTTCCCGCAACAGCTCCTCGCTGACGATGCGCAAACCGTTGTCCATCAACCATTGGCGCAGCTCGCGCTCACCGCCATTGGGCTGCAGCACCAGGCGGGTGACGCCGGCCAGGCGCTGCTTGCCGGCCTCGAGAATGTCACACATGGTATCGCCGCCCATGCCGCAGATGCTGATCACCGAGATACGGTCCTGCGGCTCGATCGCTGCCAGGCCATCGGCCAGGCGCACGCTGACCCGGTCTTCCAGGCCGTTCCTGCGCACGTTGCGCCGGGCCGAGGCGAATGGCGTTGACGCCACCTCGCCGGCAACCGCCGCCTCCAGCACGCCGCGCAACATCAAGGCCACCGGCAGGTAGCCATGGTCCGAGCCGATGTCGGCCAGGCGCGCGCCCTGCGGCACATGGGCGGCCACGCGCTCCAGGCGCCTGGACAATGTCTGTTCGTTCAAGGTAGCCCCCTGGCTTAGCAATGGGCCGCGATTCTGACGGCGAACGCCGCGCATTTCAAACGCCGGGCTGCCCTCGACCGGGCCGGCGTGCTCGCGTAGGCTGGCCGCTTTCCTTCCGTTGCAAGGCAAGACACACCATGGCAAATGCAGACATCATCTACACCCCGGACCCGGACGCCGAGTCGATCTCCTCTGACGTCGCCGAATTCAATGGCGTGCTGGTCTCCACCCAGATCCCGACCCACGCCGATGGCAGCCTGGAACTGGGCGACATTGTCGCACAGAGCGAGTGCACCCTGCAGGCGCTGAAGGTTGCCCTGGAAAAGGCCGGCAGCGGCATGGACCGGGTCTTGCACCTGACCATCTACCTCACCGACATGGCCGACCGCGCGGCGTTCAACGAGGTGTACCAGCGGTTCTTCAGCAAGCCCTGGCCAGTACGCGCCGCAGTGGGCGTGGCCGCGCTGGCGGTGGAAGGCATGCGCGTGGAAGTGACCGCAATGGCTGCCAAGCGCTGATTCATCCAGTCAGGTCCAACCTGATGGGAGCGGCCTTTGGGAGCGGCCTCGTGTCGCGAAAGGGCCGCAAAGCGGCCCCAGTGATCTTGCAGTGGATCCAAGCCCCTGGGGGCGCTACGCACCCCTTTCGCGACGCAAGGCCGCTCCCACAGTTGCCCGTGCCCCACAATATTCCTGCATCCTGCGCCTCTCGGCACCCCAATGATGCCGCCAGCCCGTTTCGCCGCTACAATGCCCGCCTAAACCGTGCCAGCCCGAACCTAAAACGACATGTCCCTTCCAAAGAACCACCTGGAACTGCTCAGCCCTGCCCGTGACGTCGCCATCGCCCGCGAAGCGATCCTGCACGGCGCCGACGCCATCTATATCGGCGGCCCGAGCTTCGGCGCGCGCCATAACGCCTGCAACGAAGTCAGCGATATCGCCGGCCTGGTCGAGTTCGCCCATCGCTACCACGCACGCGTCTTCACCACCATCAACACCATCCTCCACGACAACGAACTGGAACCCGCGCGCAGGCTGATCCACCAGCTGTACGACGCCGGCGTCGACGCCCTGATCGTGCAGGACCTGGGTGTGATGGAGCTGGACATCCCGCCGATCGAGCTGCACGCCAGTACCCAGACCGACATCCGTACCCTGGCGCGGGCCAAGTTCCTCGACCAGGCCGGTTTCTCCCAGCTGGTGCTGGCCCGCGAGCTGAACCTGCAGCAAATCCGCGCCATCGCCGCCGAAACCGATGCCGCCATCGAATTCTTCATCCACGGTGCGCTGTGCGTGGCCTTCTCCGGCCAGTGCAACATCTCCCACGCGCAGACCGGGCGCAGCGCCAACCGTGGCGATTGCTCGCAGGCCTGCCGCCTGCCCTATACCCTGAAGGATGACCAGGGCCGCGTGGTGGCTTTCGAGAAGCACCTGCTGTCGATGAAGGACAACAACCAGACCGCCAACCTGCGCGACCTGGTCGATGCCGGCGTGCGCTCGTTCAAGATCGAAGGCCGCTACAAGGACGTGGGGTACGTGAAGAACATCACCGCCCACTACCGCAAGGAACTCGACGCCATCCTCGAAGACCGCCCGGAGCTGTCCCGCGCCTCCAGTGGCCGCACCGAACATTTCTTCGTGCCCGACCCGGACAAGACCTTCCACCGGGGCAGCACCGACTACTTCGTCACCGACCGCAAGGTCGACATCGGTGCCTTCGACTCGCCAACCTTCACTGGCCTGCCGGTGGGCGTAGTGGAAAAGGTCGGCAAGCGTGACCTGCAAGTGCTCACCGATGTGCCGCTGACCAACGGTGACGGCCTCAATGTGCTGGTCAAGCGCGAGGTGGTGGGCTTCCGCGCCAACATCGCCGAACTGCGCGGCGAGTTCGAGGAAGACGGCGAGAAACGCTACCGCTACCGCGTCGAGCCCAACGAAATGCCCGAAGGCCTGCACAAGCTGCGGCCCAATCACCCGCTGTCGCGCAACCTCGACCACAACTGGCAGCAGGCCCTGCAACGCACCTCGGCCGAGCGCCGGGTCGGCGTGCAATGGCATGCGGTACTGCGCGAGCAGCGCCTGGCGTTGACCGTCACCAGTGAGGAGGGGGTAAGCGCGCAAGTGGCACTGGACGGGCCGTTCGGCCCGGCCAACAAGCCGCAGCAGGCGCTGGAGCAGCTGCACGACCTGCTCGGCCAGCTGGGTACCACGATGTACCACGCCGACAGCATCGAACTGGATGCCCCACAGGCGTACTTCATCCCTAACTCGCAGCTCAAGGCCCTGCGCCGCGAAGCCATCGAGGCCCTGACCGCAGCACGGGTGCAGGCGCACCCGCGTGGCGGGCGCAAGGCCGAGACCAACCCGCCGCCGGTGTACCCCGAGTCGCACTTGTCGTTCCTGGCCAACGTGTACAACCAGAAGGCCCGCGACTTCTACCACCGCCATGGCGTGCAGCTGATCGATGCGGCCTACGAGGCTCATGAAGAGCATGGCGAGGTGCCGGTGATGATTACCAAGCACTGCCTGCGTTTCTCCTTCAACCTGTGCCCCAAGCAGGCCAAGGGTGTGACCGGCGTGCGCACCAAGGTGGCACCGATGCAGCTGATACAGGGTGATGAGGTGCTGACCCTGAAGTTCGATTGCAAGCCGTGCGAAATGCATGTGATCGGCAAGATGAAAAGCCACATCATAGACCTGCCGACCCCAGGCAGCGCGGTGGCCCAGGTGGTCGGCCACATCAGCCCGGAAGACCTGCTCAAGACCATTCCGCGCGGGCCGCATTGACCTTGCCGGGCAAGCCGCCCGTTCAGCGTATCTGGTGCTTGTGCAGCAAGCGATAGAACGTCGGGCGCGAGATGCCCAGTACCTTGGCTGCCACGCTGAGGTTGTCACTGTGCCGGTCGAGCACGTCGCAGAGGGCCTGGCGCTCGGCCCGGTGCTTGTACTCCTCCAGCGTGCCCAGTGGCGACCGGGCCTGGTCGGGCGTTTCCAGGCCCAGGTCCTGCGCCTCGATTTGCCGGCCTTCGGCAAGTACCAGCCCGCGGCGAACCCGGTTGGCCAGCTCGCGGACATTCCCCGGCCAGTCATGCCGGCCCATCGCCGCCAGGGCATTGTCGCTGAACGAGCGCGGGCGGCGCCCGGTTTCCGCGCTGTAGAGCTGGGCAAAATGGTTGGCCAGCATGGACAGGTCGCCATGCCGGTCGCGCAACGGTGCGGTTACCACCTGCAGGACGTTGAGCCGGTAGTACAGGTCTTCGCGGAAACGCCCTTGCTCGATAGCCCTTTCCAGGTCCACATGGGTGGCCGCGAGCACGCGCACGTCGACCGGGATCGGCTGGCTGCCCCCCACCCGTTCGATGTGCTTTTCCTGCAGAAAGCGCAGCAGATTGGCCTGCAACTCCAGCGGCAGGTCACCGATTTCATCGAGGAACAGCGTGCCACCGTGGGCGGCTTCGATGCGCCCGCTCTTGCGCTGGTGAGCACCGGTGAAGGCACCCTTTTCGTGGCCGAACAATTCCGACTGGATCAGGTGCTCGGGGATCGCCCCGCAGTTGATGGCGACGAACGGTTGCTCGCTGCGCTGCGACTGGCGATGCAGGGTGCGGGCCACCAGCTCCTTGCCGGTACCGCTTTCCCCGCGAATCAATACCGGTGACTCGGTAGGCGCCAGCTTGCCAAGCAACTTGCGCAACTCGCGGATCGGCCGGCTTTCACCGAGCAGCTCATGGGTAGAGCCGTCCACCTTGCGCACCCCCCTGCCGCGCAGGCGGGCCATACCGAAGGCGCGACCGAGGGTGACCTGGACCCGGGAAACGTCGAACGGCAAGGTATGGAAGTCAAAAAACCACTCGCAGACAAAATCACCGACCGCCGGCATGCGCAGCTGTTCGGCGCTGAGCACGGCAATCCATTCGGTATTGCTGCGTTTGATCAGGTCCTTGACCGCATCCGGGTGCCGCAGGTGCCCGGCCTGCAAGCGCAGCAGGCCCACATCGCACGGATGATCCAGCGCGGCGCCGAGCATGCAGCTGTTTACATCCCAGCCTGCGATGCGCAGGCCTGGCAACAAACGGTGGCAGTCATCGCAAGGGTCAACGATGAGCAAACGGCGTTGGGCGGCTGGCTGTTGCATGACCGATCCTTGGCGCCAGTTTTTGGTTTTTTGAGATAAAACAGCAAGTTGTGGCGCCCGATTAACAGTAGCAACGAAGTTGACGGTGCCCAGTACCGTCTGTCTGCCGAATTATCTTTTTACAATCTGTCATGGGAATTTTCGCACTTTATCGACATCACATGGCGGCCAGGGCAGAAACGGAAGCCCGCCCTGGAAAAATTTTTACAACGCCTGTGTGACTTGCCCCCGGACATTGAGCATCAGTACACATAACCCCGCGCTGCAGTTCGCGACCACTGAGGCGACTTCCAGGCAACGCGGACTTTATCTGGATGTTTGGGACCAATAGAGAGACCGAACCATGAATGCCCCGCTCCGTGTCAACGAAGCACTGCTGATTGCCGACCACGCCTTCGAACCCTTCCAGTGCGTAGCCTGGGATGCACCCAACGGTACTGGTGAGCTGAGCCTGGCAGTGATCGACCGGACCAGCACCCGCATCGGCAGCAAGCAAGTGTCGTCGCGCATCTATTCCGACCCGGCCCAGTGGGCCAGCCTGCTCGAGGAAGTACGCGCAGAGCTGAGCGAAAAAGGCTACGACCTGCAACCGTGGTCGATGCCGAAATAATATAAGCCGGTCAATCAAGTGCGTGCGCCAGCACGCACTTGTACAACTAGCCAGTTGCTGTTCTGGCTATGTTTTCCTGTTGCGACATAGTGTCGCGCAAGCCGTTTTCAATCCACGACTCTGAACTGTTGCAAGTGCTGATAATCCGCTTGCAGTTGTTCTGCCAGACGCTGCGCGCGGCCCAGGCGCACCGGCGCCAGTTCCATATCTACCAGCAACGTGGCACACGGCATCGGCTGTACGCCATTGCAGTGCTGCAGGCGGCCATCGGTGAACACCAGGCAGCGCTGCGCTTCATGCGGGTGGGCGCGTTGCCGCGCCTGCAGCCAATGCCGGGCCTGTGCCAGTGCCGCGAGCAACGGCGTCCCGCCACCTGCCCCCAAGCCTTGCAGCCACGGCTGCAAGGTGGCGGAAGCCTTCAGGCCATGGCGCTGCCATTGCGGCGTGTGCCCGCTGGCAGTCAGCAGGGCCAGCCGGGCGCGCTGGCGGTATGCCTGGTCGAACAGCGCCGCCAGCAGCCCCTTGGTCTGCGCCAGCGCCTGGTGACGCCGGGTCGAGGCCGAGCTGTCGACGATAACCAGCCACAACGCTGCGGGGCTGGCCTGGCGCTGCTGCCAGCACAGGTCCTGGCGCAGCCGTGGCCGGCCCTTGAGCAGGGTCGGCAGCCAGGCCACCCGGCCGCTGGCGGCAATGCGCGCGCGGCCTGTGCGGCTACCGTCCTGCTTGCCTGCGCCTGCTTTGGCATCCGGCCCCTTGGCAGTTGGCTGGGGGATGCTCAGGGCTTTTTTGCCCAGTTCGGCACCTCACGGCGGGCGCCGCTGGCGACCGGCTGTGGCGGCAGCGCCCCCCAGTCACCCTGCCCGCCCTGCTCACCCGGCTGGCGGGCGCCTTGCGGCAGGGGCTGCTGTTCAGCGGGTGGCGGCGACGACGGATTGGCCTGTGGCGTGACCCGGCGGCGGTGGCGCAAGGCAAACTCTGCCACCGCCTCGACATCGGCTTCTTCGATGGCTGCGCCGCCACGCCAGGCGCAGTGAGCGCGTGCAGCTCGCAACCAGACCAGGTCGGCGCGCAGGCCATCGACCCCGGCGGCGTAGCAGCGCTCGGTGATCCAGGCCAGCGCCTGGTCGTCCAGGGCAATTTCGGCCAGGGCCTGGCGAGCGGCCTGGCAGCGTTCGCGCAATTGCGCCTGAGCCTGGGCCCATTGCGCGCAGAAGGCCTGCGGGTCAGTGTCGAAGGCCAGGCGGCGACGAATGATCTGCTGGCGCGCCTCGGGCTCGGGCAAGCCCTCCAGGGCCACATTCAGGCCAAAGCGGTCGAGCAGCTGGGGGCGCAGCTCGCCCTCCTCCGGGTTCATGGTGCCGATCAGGACGAAGCGCGCATTGTGCCGGTGCGAAATGCCGTCACGCTCGACGCGGTTGGTACCGCTGGCGGCCACGTCGAGCAGCAGGTCGACCAGGGTGTCGGGCAGCAGGTTGACCTCGTCGACGTACAGCACGCCGCCATCGGCCTGGGCCAGCACGCCGGGGGAAAACTGCGCCTTGCCCTGGCCGAGCGCGGCATCCAGGTCGAGGGTACCGACCAGGCGCTCCTCACTGGCCCCCAGCGGCAGGGTGACGAACGGCCCCTCACCCAGCAGGTCGGCGAGGCCACGGGCCAGGGTGCTCTTGGCCATGCCACGCGGCCCCTCGATCAGCACACCGCCGATCTTCGGGTCGATGGCGGTCAGGCACAGCGCCAGTTTCAGCTCGTCGGCACCGACCACGGCAGCCAGCGGGAATTGCACGGGTTCACTCATTTCAAGCCTGTTCCTCGCCGTCGAGCAGTTGCTCCTCGAGGGCTTCGCGGTAATCGCCCGGCGCCTGCCACAGGCCTCGCTGCTGGGCCTCCAGCAGGCGCTCGGTAAGGTCGCGCAAGGCCTCGGGGTTGTGCTCGCGCATGAAATTGCGGGTCGCCGGGTCGAGCACATAGGCATCGGCCAGCGCCTGGTAATGATGGTCGTCGATCAGGTGCGTGGTGGCATCGAAGGCAAACAGGTTGTCGACCGTCGCCGCCATCTCGAACGCGCCCTTGTAGCCATGCCGCTTGACCCCGTCGATCCACTTCGGGTTCAGCGCACGGGCGCGGATGACCCGGTTCAGCTCTTCCTTGAGGGTACGGATGCGTGGTCGGTCGGCCTGGCTGTGGTCGCCGTGGTAGCTGGCCACGGCCGCAGCGGACAAGGTTTCCGACGCCGCCAGCATGCCGCCCTGGAACTGGTAATAGTCGTTGGAGTCGAGCAGGTCGTGCTCGTGGTTGTCCTGGTTCTGCAACACCGCCTGCACCCTGGCCAGGCGCTGGGCGAACTGGGCGCGGGCCGGAGTCCCGTCGTCGCTGGCACCGTAGGCATAGCCGCCGTGGTTGAGGTAGACCTCGGCCAGGTCGTCGCGGCTGTGCCACAGGCGCCCGTCGATGGCGTTCTGTACCCCGGCGCCGTAGGCCCCGGGCTTGGCGCCGAACACCCGCCAACCGGCCTGGCGTGAGGCCTGCGCGGCATCCAGCCCCTGCGCCTGCAGCGCGGCACGCTCGCTGCGCACGCGGGCGGCCAGGGGGTTGAGGTCGTCGGGCTCATCCAGCGCAGCGACTGCCTGCACAGCGGCATCGAACAGGCGGATAAGGTTGCCGAAGGCATCGCGGAAAAACCCGGAAACGCGCAAGGTCACGTCCACCCGCGGGCGGTCGAGCAGGCTCAACGGCAGGATTTCGAAATCGTCGACGCGCTGGCTGCCGCTGGCCCATACCGGGCGTACGCCCATCAACGCCATGGCCTGGGCGATGTCGTCGCCACCGGTGCGCATGGTCGCCGTGCCCCACACCGACAGGCCGAGCTGGCGCAGGTGGTCGCCGTGGTCCTGCAGGTGGCGTTCGAGGATCAGGTTGGCCGAGGCGAAGCCCAGACGCCAGGCTGTGGTGGTGGGCAGGTTGCGCACATCCACGGTATAGAAGTTGCGACCGGTGGGCAGCACATCCAGGCGCCCGCGGCTGGGTGCACCACTGGGCCCGGCAGGCACGAAGCGCCCTGCCAGCGCGGCCAGCAAGCCACTGATCTCGGCACTGCCGCAGGCATCCAGGCTGGGGGCCACCGCTTCGCGCAGGGCCTGCACCACGTCATGCACCGGCTGCCATGCGCCCGCGACCGGTAACCGTGCGGTGCCGTCGAGTGCCTGCTCGATCACCTGCAGCGCCAACAGTTCAAGGCGCTCGCGGGTGTCGCCACAGGTGCGCCAAGGCTCGGCACTGATGGCCAGCAGGCGCTCGGGACGCGCCCCCTGCCATGCCTGGCCCAGGTCGCAATCGAGCGGGTCGAAGCCCGGCACCAACACCTTGGCCAGGGCGCGCAGCAGGCTGGCATTGCCGCCGCGTCCATCGCCCCGCTCGACCCGTAACAGCGCCAGCAAGGTATCCAGGCGCAGCCGCCCCTGCGGCGACTGGCCGAACACATGCAGGCCATCACGAATCTGCGATTCCTTGAGGTCGCACAGGTAGGTGTCCAGGCGCGGCAGCCACACGGCAGCGTCGTCCAGCTGCCCTTCCAGTTGCAGCTCGCGGTCGATGTGGTTGGCCTTGACCAGTTCGAGGATGTCGCGCTGCAGTTCGCGCGCGCGCCTTGGGTCGAGCAGTTGCGCTTCATAGAATTCATCGGCCAGTTGCTCCAGATGGCGCAACGGGCCGTAGGTTTCGGCACGCGTCAACGGCGGCATCAGGTGGTCGATGATCACCGCCTGGGTACGCCGTTTGGCCTGGGCACCCTCGCCCGGGTCATTGACGATGAACGGGTAGATGTTCGGCAGCGGGCCGAGCAATGCGTCCGGCCAGCACTGTGCCGACAAGCCGACGCCCTTGCCAGGCAGCCATTCGAGGTTGCCGTGCTTGCCGACGTGGATCACCGCGTCGGCGGCAAAGGCGTGGCGCAGCCAGAAGTGAAACGCCAGGTAGCCATGCGGCGGTACCAGGTCGGGGTCGTGGTAGACCGCGCTGGGGTCCACCTGGTAGCCGCGTGCCGGCTGGATGCCGACGAAGGTCAGGCCGAAGCGCAGGCCGGCGACCATCAACCGGCCACTGCGGTACATCGGGTCCTGCTGCGGCGCCCCCCAGCGTTCCAGCACTGCCTGGCGGTTGGCTTCGGGCAGGCGGTCGAAGGCCGCCTGGTAGTCGGCCAGGCTCAGGCTCTGCGCGCAGGGGCGCAGGTCCAGCTGGTCGAGGTCATTGGTCACGCCGCCCAGCAACTGCTGGATCAGCTGCGTGCCGCTGCCCGGCAACTCCGCCACAGGGTAGCCCTCGGCCTGCAGCGCCTTGAGGATGTTCAACGCAGCCGCTGGCGTATCCAGGCCGACGCCGTTGCCAATGCGGCCATCCCGGGTCGGGTAGTTGGCCAGCACCAGGGCCACGCGCTTCTGGACATTCGGCAGGCGCGCCAGCTCGACCCAGCGGCGGGCCAGTTCGGCGACGAAATCCATGCGTTCGGGGTGGGCACGGTAGCAGACCACATCGGACTGGCTGCGCTCGCTGCGCCAGGCCATGTCCTTGAAACTGACCGGGCGGGTGATGATGCGCCCGTCCAGTTCCGGCAAGGCAATGTGCATGGCCAGGTCGCGCGCGCCCAGGCCCTGCTCACTGGCTTCCCAGCCGGGCTGGTTATCCTGGGCGCAAATGGCCTGGAGTACCGGGATGTCGCGGCGGAACGGGCGCAAGTTGGGCCGCTCGGGACTGGACAGGGCAAAGCCGGTGGTATTGACCAGTACCTCGGCGCCAACCTCGTCCAGCCAGGCTTCGACCTGTTCCAGGCAAGCGCTTTCCTTGAGGCTGGCCACGGCGATCGGCAGCGGGTTGAGCCCGGCGGCCTGCAGCCGCTGGCAGAACACGTCGATGAACGCGGTATTGGCCGCCTGCAGGTGCGAGCGGTAGAACAGCAGCGGTGCCACCGGCTGCTCGGGCTGCCACTGCGGGTACCAGTCCTGCAACGTGGCACTGCCCCGGGCCGGGTGATACACCGCGGTGCGTGGCAACGGCTGCGGCTCGTCCCAGGCATAATCGCGGCCCAGCCACTGGCTGGCCAGGCAGTTGAACAGGTTGATGGCGTTGGCCTTGCCGCCCTGGCGCAGGTAATGCCAGAGGCGCTCGGCCTGCTCGTCGCTGACGCTGCCCAGGCGGGTCAGCTCCGGGTCCGGGCGATCATCGCCCGGCACCAGGATCAGCTGCACGCCCCGCGCGGCCAGTTCGACCAGTTGCTCGACGCCATAGCGCCAGTAGCCCACGCCACCGTGCAGCGACACCAGGATGAGCTTGGCATGGCGCAGCACCTGGTCGACGTACAAGTCGACCGAGGCATGGTTCTGCACCTGCATCGGGTTGGCCAGGCGCAGGCTGGGGAAATCCTCGGGCAATAGCTCGGCGGTATCGGCGAGCAATGCCAGGTGCGAATCGCCGCTGCAGAGGATCACCAGCTCGGCGGGGGTCTGGCCAAGGTCGGCAATGCTGTCATCCGGCACGAAACCGCCGGGCTGGGTCCGCAGCAGGTGCATGGGTCAGGCGCCCAGGGCCTGGCGCAGGCGCGCTTCCAGACGGGCGGCGTCGAGGTCCTGGCCGATCAGCACCAGGCGGGTGATGCGTGGCTCGTCGGCACGCCAGGCGCGGTCGAAGTGCTTGTCGAAACGGGTACCCACGCCTTGCACGAGCAAGCGCATCGGCTTGCCCGGGATGGCGGCGAAGCCTTTGGCACGGAGGATGCCGAAGTCGCCCACCAGTTGGGTCAGGGCATCGAGCAGCAGGCTTTCGTCGGCCTCTGGCAAGTCGATCGAGATCGAATCGAAGGCGTCGTGGTCATGCTCGTCATGGTCATCGCCGTCATGGTGCGCGTCGTGGTGGGTACGGCGGCCATCGATGTGTGCCTCGGCTTCGGCGCCCACGCCCAACAGTACGTCCAGTGGCAGCTTGCCGCTGCTGGCCTCGATCACCTTGACCGCTGGAGGCAGCTCTTCGGCCACTTCGGCGCGGACCTTGGCCAGGCCCGCAGCGTCGATCAGGTCGGCCTTGTTCAGCACCACCAGGTCGGCGCTGGCCAGCTGGTCGGCGAACAGTTCGTGCAGCGGCGACTCGTGGTCGAGGTTGGGGTCGAGCTTGCGCTGGGCATCGACCTGCTCTGGGTAGGCAGCAAAGGTGCCGGCGGCCACCGCCGGGCTGTCGACCACGGTAATTACCGCATCGACGGTGCAGGCATTGCGGATTTCCGGCCACTGGAACGCTTGCACCAGTGGCTTGGGCAGGGCCAGGCCGCTGGTTTCGATGAGGATGTGGTCGAGGTCGCCACGGCGTGCCACCAGCTCGCGCATGACCGGGAAGAACTCTTCCTGCACGGTGCAGCACAGGCAGCCGTTGGCCAGTTCGTAGACCCGGCCGCTGGCTTCCTCCTCGGTGCAACCGATGCTGCATTGCTTGAGGATTTCACCGTCGATGCCCAGCTCGCCGAACTCGTTGACGATCACCGCGATGCGGCGGCCCTGGGCATTGTCGAGCATGTGGCGCAGCAAGGTGGTCTTGCCCGAGCCGAGGAAGCCGGTGACGATGGTAACGGGAAGCTTGGCCAGTGTTTTCATGTCGCATTGCCCTTGGCAGATTGGCGCGGGCATGCAGGACGACAGCCCCAGGCCAGGCCGGCCGGGCGTGTTCGCCACCGGATCACCCCGCCCGGTTGAAAGTCGAAAACGTGACGAGGCAGGTCTCCTGGCTCGCACCACTCCAGTTGCACGCCGCTGCGGCAGGCTGGCAGGACGACGCCTTCCCGCGCGCTGGCGCAGTGGCTGTGTCGATCCGTTGTCGGTGCTTACAGTTGCGGGGGCAGCCGCGGCTTGTACCGCGTTCCCGTCTTAGCTTCGGCCAGGCCGAAGAACCTCGAAGTGGCAAGGCTACGCAGTGCTTGTCGGGTGGTCAACCATTGCCGCTGGGGCTTGCCTCGATATGTTCAGCGCTCGGTCCCCCAGGCGCTGAATGACCTCCGCCAGCAGGGAGTTTCATGACTGGCCGTTCCCGATCTGCCGCGGATGTATTATGGTGGCGTGGTGCGCATATAACAGCAGCCCGATCGATTGGGCACTTGCAAGACAATGAGGGTGTCATGAGCAACGAAAGCATTAACTGGGACAAGCTGGGTTTCGACTACATCAAGACCGACAAACGCTACCTGTCCGTATGGCGCAATGGCGAGTGGGACAAAGGCACCCTGACTGAAGACAACGTGCTGCACATCAGTGAAGGCTCCACGGCCCTGCACTACGGCCAGCAATGCTTCGAAGGCCTCAAGGCCTACCGCTGCAAGGACGGTTCGATCAACCTGTTCCGCCCGGACCAGAACGCCGCGCGCATGCAACGCAGCTGCGCCCGCCTGCTGATGCCGCAGGTGCCGACCGATGTGTTCATCGAGGCGTGCAAGCAAGTGGTCAAGGCCAACGAGAAGTTCGTCCCGCCACACGGCAAAGGCGCCC
>Ga0209370_1000149_pt1 | contig 137696 bp, 120 predicted proteins | sample AgamicAtPrz_FD_187164 | JGI IMG/M metagenome (GOLD analysis project Ga0209370, IMG submission 187164) | Agave microbial communities from Guanajuato, Mexico - At.P.rz (SPAdes) (version 2) | ecosystem: Host-associated > Plants > Phyllosphere > Phylloplane/Leaf | place: Guanajuato, Mexico...
ACGCAGGCATTGCGTAGTGGGCAACCCGGCATGGATGCCGGGTTAGCCGCGCAGGGCCATGGATGGCCCATCGCGGCGGGCCCACGGAGCAATGCCGGAGTGAGGGCACACCGAGCCTTGGCGAGGTGCCCAGTGGTGGGGCAAAGACTTTTTTGCTTACTTTTTTTGGCGTTTGAAAAAAAGTGAGTCGCCGTAAGGGCGAAACCGCCAGCCGCCGTGACCGCAGTAACGGATCTGTACTCAGTCAACAAAACCTAGGTCGGCTCAAGGCCACCTCACGAGCAGGCTCGCTCCCACAGGGCCATCAAGCCAGGCGCTAGCCCAACATCAACACCCCACTGGCCACCAACCTCGCCTCCCCCCCAATCTTCACCCGCTCCCCCTCTAACCGGCAAAAGAGCGCCCCACCCCTGGCCGAACATTGATAAGCCGTCAGCCCCAGCTTGCCCAAGCGTCTGGACCAGTATGGAATCAGGCTGCAATGGGTCGAACCGGTCACCGGATCTTCATTGATGCCAATCGCCGGGGCGAAATAACGCGAGACAAAATCATGCCGGCTTCCCGGAGCCGTCACGATCGCGCCCGGCCAGGGCAGTTTCGCCAGCGCCGCCATGTCCGGCTTGCAATCGAGCACGGCCTGCTCCGACTCCAGCACCACGAACAGCTCGTTGGAACTCAGCACATCCACCACCTCCACACCCAGGGCACTCTGGACAGCCAGGGAGGCCCCCAGCTCGGCAGGCACGATGGCCGGAAAATCCAGCCACAGCCGCTCCCCTTCCCGGGTGACACTCAGCGGCCCGGATTTGCAGATGAAGTCCAGTCGCTCGACCGTTTCGTGGTAGACCTCGAACAGCACATAAGCGCTGGCCAACGTAGCATGCCCGCACAGCGGTACCTCCGTGGTGGGCGTAAACCAACGGATATGCCAGTGCTGGCCTTCACGTACCACAAACGCGGTTTCAGCCAGGTTGTGTTCGGCGGCGATCTTCTGCATCAAGTCGTCGGCAAGCCAGCTGTCGAGCCGATAGACCATTGCCGGGTTACCCCCGAATGGCTTGTCACTGAACGCATCGACCTGATGAAACGCGAGCTGCATGGCACTTCTCCTTTTTATTGGTGGGCCAGCATGAAATGCGAAGGGCTGGTTATCCAGTGACAGATCCACGAAATTTTCGCCCGACAGCGCTGAAAGAACCCAACCCGGTGGCGAGGGAGTTTGCTCGCACTGGGACGGTCCGACGCTTCGGGCACAGCAGCCCTAAAGAATTCAGACCCGCCCGATCTCGGCAAATTTCGCCCCGGTATGCTCCGCCAGCACCGACGGCGCCAACTCCACCTCCAATCCCCGCCGTCCCGCACTGACAAAGATAGTCGGGAGCGGCTGCGCGGAGCTGTCGATAAAAGTGCGCAGGCGTTTTTTCTGCCCCAACGGGCTGATGCCACCGAGCAGATAGCCCGTGGAGCGCTGGGCGGCAGCCGGGTCGGCCATTTCGACTTTCTTCACCCCGGCAGCGTTGGCCAGGCCCTTGAGGTCCAGGCTTCCGGCCACAGGCACCACCGCCACCAACAGTTCGCCTTTTTCGCTGGCCGCCAACAACGTCTTGAACACTTGCGCGGGCTCCAATCCCAGCTTCTCCGCTGCCTCCAGGCCATAGGAGGCAGCCTTGGGATCGTGTTCGTAACTGTGGATGCGATGTTCGGCGCGCACTTTCTTTAGCAAATCCAACGCGGGTGTCATGACCGCTCCTGGTAGGAAATAAAAAAAGAGTGGCCGGATTCTATGCCAACAATCCGCAAAAGGCTCTGGAGCGCATTAGCCAGTGAGAGGACGCGCAGAGCGACATTCACGTGGCGAATAGTTTAAATGTGACCAGCGGTTCACTTTCGACCTTTGACACGAGCGTTTCTTGTCTATATTTTTTCGAAACTGAAAGCCACTATGCAGGTCTCAAGCAGCAACCCGAGCTCAGGAGGGGGATCCTGCCTCGGAGGAAATTGCGCTCTCGAGCTGAATCGAACGCGCCGCAAAACAACAAAAAACCGAGGTTTGAATGACAATTGCTTTACAACAGCCGTCCCTTTCCAGCCAGTGCCTGGCCGAATTCCTGGGAACGGCCCTGCTGATTTTTTTCGGTACCGGTTGCGTTGCGGCGCTCAAGGTCGCGGGTGCGAGTTTCGGTCTCTGGGAAATCAGTATCATCTGGGGCGTCGGCGTCAGTATGGCGATCTACCTCAGTGCAGGTATTTCCGGCGCACACCTCAACCCCGCCGTCAGCATCGCCCTGTGCCTGTTCACCGACTTCGAAAAACGCAAACTGCCCTTCTATATTGTTTGCCAACTGGCCGGCGCTTTCTGCGGTGCGCTCCTGGTTTACACGCTGTACAGCAACCTATTCTTCGATTTCGAACAGTCTCGCCACATCATCCGCGGCACACCCGCCAGCCTCGAACTGGCCTCGGTGTTCTCGACCTACCCGCACGCGGCGTTGTCCACCGGACAGGCGTTCATGGTGGAAACCATCATTACCGCGATCCTGATGGGCGTGATCATGTCCCTCACCGACGACAACAATGGCTTGCCTCGTGGCCCTCTGGCGCCGCTGCTGATTGGCCTGCTGATCGCGGTGATCGGCAGTTCCATGGGCCCGCTCACTGGCTTTGCAATGAACCCGGCACGGGACCTGGGTCCAAAACTGATGACTTTCTTCGCTGGCTGGGGTGAAATTTCCCTCACGGGTGGTCGCGAAATCCCCTACTTCCTGGTTCCGATTTTTGCCCCGATTGTGGGTGCTTGCCTGGGTGCTGCGGCCTATCGCGGGTTGATTGCCCGCCATCTGCCGGGCGCCATCACTGCTACAAAGGATGCAGAGCCGGCCATTGACGGCAAGCCCAGAGCGTCCTGAAACAATCGGCGCAAGCTCTGCCGTTGGAGCCCGCGCCGCGGCTTCCTCCCTTATTTACGTCCCAAGGCAATCGACATGACCGACATTCAGAACAAGAACTACATCATTGCCCTCGACCAGGGTACGACCAGCTCGCGGGCGATCATTTTCGATCGCGATGCCAACGTGGTCTGCACCGCCCAGCGCGAATTCGCCCAGCATTACCCCCAGGCCGGCTGGGTCGAACACGACCCGATGGAAATCTTCGCCACCCAGAGCGCGGTCATGGTGGAAGCCCTGGCCCAGGCCGGCCTGCATCACGATCAGGTTGCCGCCATCGGTATCACCAACCAACGTGAAACCACCGTGGTCTGGGACAAGACCACCGGCCGACCGATCTATAACGCCATCGTCTGGCAATGCCGCCGCAGCACAGAGATCTGTCAGCAGCTCAAGCGTGATGGGCATGAGCCGTACATCAGAGAAACCACCGGCCTGGTGACCGACCCGTATTTTTCCGGGACCAAGCTCAAGTGGATCCTGGACAACGTCGAAGGCAGCCGCGAGCGTGCGCGCAATGGTGAACTGCTGTTCGGCACCGTCGACAGCTGGCTGATCTGGAAATTTACTGGCGGCAAGGTCCACGTCACCGACTACACCAACGCCTCGCGCACCATGCTGTTCAACATTCACTCCCTGGAATGGGATGCGAAGATGCTCGACATCCTCGACATTCCCCGGGAAATGCTGCCGGAAGTAAAGGCATCCTCGGAGATTTACGGCCGCACCAAGAGCGGCATTGCCATCGGCGGTATCGCCGGAGACCAGCAGGCCGCCCTCTTCGGCCAGATGTGCGTAGAACCGGGCCAGGCGAAAAACACTTACGGAACCGGCTGCTTCCTGCTGATGAACACCGGTACCAAAGCCGTCAAGTCCAATCACGGCATGCTCACCACCATCGCCTGCGGCCCTCGCGGTGAAGTGGCCTACGCCTTGGAAGGTGCCGTGTTCAACGGTGGCTCCACGGTGCAATGGCTGCGCGATGAGCTGAAAATCATCAACGACGCCTTCGATACCGAATACTTCGCCAACAAGGTCAAGGACACCAACGGCGTGTACCTGGTACCGGCCTTCACCGGCCTGGGCGCGCCGTACTGGGACCCCTATGCTCGTGGCGCATTGTTCGGCCTGACCCGCGGAGTGCGGGTCGATCACATCATTCGCGCAGCCTTGGAGTCGATTGCCTATCAGACCCGCGATGTGCTCGATGCCATGCAGCAGGATTCGGGCGAACGCCTCAAGGCCCTGCGCGTCGACGGGGGCGCGGTGGCGAACAACTTCCTGATGCAATTCCAGGCCGACATCCTTGGCACTCAGGTCGAGCGTCCGAAAATGCGTGAAACCACCGCTCTCGGCGCAGCCTACCTGGCTGGCCTGGCGTGCGGCTTCTGGGGCAGCCTGGAAGAACTGCGCGGAAAAGCGGTGATCGAGCGCGAATTCGAACCGCAGTTGGACGAGCCGGCGAAAGAAAAACTCTACGCCGGCTGGCAGAAAGCGGTGAGCCGCACCCGTGATTGGGAACCTCACGAGGACGCTGAATAAGCCCACACCGAGCACGATGAAGGTTCTGTAACTGGCCGGGAGTCGATTCCTGCGGCATCATGGGCATATTTCGGCAGCCCTAAGGACGCCCATGAATCTGCCTCCCCGTCAGCAGCAAATCCTCGAACTGGTCCGCGAGCGTGGCTATGTGAGCATCGAGGAAATGGCGCAGTTATTTGTCGTGACCCCGCAAACCATCCGCCGGGACATCAATCAATTGGCGGAAGCGAACCTGTTGCGCCGCTACCACGGCGGCGCGGCTTATGATTCGAGTGTCGAAAACACCGCCTACGCCATGCGCGCCGACCAGATGCGCGACGAAAAACAACGCATCGCCGAAGCCATCGCCGCGCAGATCCCCGATCACGCCTCGCTGTTCATCAACATCGGCACCACCACCGAATCCATCGCCCGGGCGCTGCTCAACCACAACCATCTCAAGGTCATCACCAACAACCTGCATGTGGCTGCGATCCTCAGCGCCAAGGACGATTTCGAAGTCCTGATCGCCGGCGGCAACGTGCGGCGTGACGGCGGCGTGGTCGGCCAGGCCAGCGTCGACTTCATCAACCAGTTCAAGGTCGACTTCGCCCTGGTGGGCATCAGTGGCATCGACGAGGACGGCAGCCTGCTGGATTTCGACTATCAGGAAGTGCGTGTGTCCCAGGCGATCATCGCCAATGCCCGGCAAGTGCTGCTGGCGGCGGACTCCAGCAAGTTCGGGCGCAACGCCATGGTCCGCCTGGGCTCCATCAGCCTGATCGATTGCCTGGTGACTGACCAGCAACCGGTGCCGGCCCTGGTGCAATTGCTGAGCCAGCACAAGATTCGGTTGGAAGTGGTCTGACTTTCCCTACAAGCCCCTGTGGCGAGGGGATTTATCCCCGTTGGGTTGCGAAGCAACCCTAAGCTCCTGCACCCGGTGCATCAGATAGTTGGGCGGCTGAAGGGGAGAGGCTGCTGCGCAGCCCAGCGGGGATAAATCCCCTCGCCACAAGGGCCCATCGCGCGCCTTGCCTTTTTCACGTTCGAAAATTTTCCTTTAAGTTTCCTTTGATCAGTATTTTCAATCGAAGTCGACTGGTCGTTGTCGATTTTATGGGCTAGTATTTTCGCAAATGAACATAAATGTTCGAATTCAAATATTACGAAAAGAGCCCGAGGCCAGCCGATGTCCACTTCTACCTTGCCTACGCCCCCTCTCGCCGAGATTTACGATATCGCCGTCATTGGCGGTGGCATCAATGGCGTGGGGATTGCCGCGGACGCTGCCGGTCGCGGTCTTTCGGTGTTTCTGTGTGAAAAGGATGACTTGGCCAGCCACACTTCCTCGGCCAGCAGCAAACTGATCCACGGCGGCCTGCGCTATCTGGAACATTATGAGTTCCGCCTGGTGCGCGAAGCACTGGCCGAGCGCGAAGTGCTGCTGACCAAGGCCCCGCACATCGTCAAGCAGATGCGCTTCGTACTGCCTCACCGCCCGCACCTGCGTCCGGCGTGGATGATTCGCGCTGGCCTGTTTCTCTACGACCACCTCGGCAAACGCGAGCAACTGGCAGGCTCCAAGAGCCTGAAATTCGGTGCCGACAGTCCGTTGAAAAACGAGATCACCAAGGGCTTCGAATACTCCGATTGCTGGGTCGACGATGCCCGGCTGGTGGTGCTCAACGCCATGGCCGCCCGGGAACAAGGCGCCCATGTCCACACTCGCACCCGCTGTGTGAACGCTCGCCGCAGCAATGGCTTCTGGCATCTGCACCTGGAACGCGCCGACGGCAGCCTGTTTTCGATCCGCGCCAAGGCGCTGGTGAATGCGGCCGGTCCATGGGTCGCCAAGTTCATTCGTGACGACCTGAAGATGGAATCGCCCTACGGCATCCGCCTGATCCAGGGCAGCCATGTGATCGTGCCAAAACTCTACGAAGGCGAGCACGCGCACATTCTTCAGAACGAAGACCAGCGCATTGTGTTCACGATTCCGTACCTGAATCAATTCACCCTGATCGGCACGACTGACCGCGAGTACACCGGCGACCCAGCCAAGGTCGCGATCACCGAAGGCGAGACCGACTACTTGTTGAAAGTGGTCAACGCCCACTTCAAGAAGCAGATCAGCCGCGACGACATTCTGCACAGCTATTCCGGCGTGCGGCCGCTGTGCAACGACGAATCCGACAATCCGTCGGCCGTCACCCGGGACTACACCCTGGCACTCTCGGGCGGTGACAAGGAAGCGCCCCTGCTCTCGGTGTTCGGCGGCAAGCTGACCACCTATCGCAAGCTGGCTGAATCGGCCATGGCGCAACTGGCGCCGTATTTCACCCAGATGCGCCCGAGCTGGACAGCGGTCGCCACGCTCCCTGGCGGTGAGAACATGACCACCCCGCAGGCGCTGTGCTCGGCGATCCGCGACAAGTTCGATTGGCTGCCGACCGAAATCGCCCGCCGCTGGGCGACCACCTATGGCAGCCGCACCTGGCGCATGCTCGAAGGCGTGCACAACCTCGGCGACCTTGGCGAGCACATCGGCGGGGGCCTCTACACCCGGGAAGTCGATTACCTGTGCAGCGACGAATGGGCGGTCAATGCCCAAGATATCCTGTGGCGCCGCAGCAAGCTGGGCTTGTTCACTACGGCGGCCGAGCAGGAGAAACTGCAGCAATACCTGGATAAAGTCGAACACAACCGCCGCAAGATCGAAGCGGCCTGATCGACTACATGCTCACTCAAAGCCCCTGAATCGTTCGACTCAGGGGCTTTTTGCTACCTGAAACCCACCACTACCCCCTTGTGGGAGCGAGCCTGCTCGCGATGGCGTCGGGTCAGTCACACTGATATCGACTGATATACCGCTATCGCGAGCAGGCTCGCTCCCACAGGGTTCCTTGCAGCATTAAAATATTCGGTTTTCCGAACACGACCCGACAGTCAGTTCGGCCAACCGGATAATCAATCGGCAAATAAACCTGAAACAAAACATTAATTACCTTTTAAAACATATACTTAGTTACGCTCGACTGGCCTGGCACGAGTCATGCTCTACACTCCTCGAGACGAATGCCTGTAGCCAACACAACAGGAGCTGACAGGCACTTCGAAGTACTCAGGGCCGACGAACCGGCTGAAATAAAAAAAACAATGTCGAGGAAACATCGATGCGTATCGTTCCCCATATCCTGGGCGCAGCCATTGCTGCCGCTCTGATCAGCACCCCGGTTTTCGCAGCCGAACTCACCGGCACGCTGAAAAAGATCAAAGAGTCCGGCGTCATCACGCTTGGCCATCGCGACGCTTCCATTCCGTTCTCCTACATCGCGGACGCTTCCGGCAAACCGGTCGGCTACTCCCACGACATCCAGCTCAAAGTCGTCGAAGCCCTGAAAAAAGACCTGGACCTGCCCAACCTGCAAGTCAAATACAACCTGGTCACCTCGCAGACCCGTATCCCGCTGGTGCAGAACGGCACTGTGGATCTGGAATGCGGTTCCACCACCAACAACGTCGAGCGTCAGCAGCAAGTTGACTTCTCCGTAGGCATCTTCGAGATCGGCACCCGCCTGCTGTCCAAGAAAGACTCCAAGTACAAGGATTTCGACGACCTGAAAGGCAAGAACGTCGTGACCACCGCCGGCACCACCTCCGAGCGCCTGCTCAAGGCCATGAACGCCGACAAGCAGATGGGCATGAACGTCATCTCCGCCAAGGACCACGGCGAATCGTTCCAGATGCTGGAGTCGGGTCGTGCCGTCGCGTTCATGATGGACGACGCCCTGCTGGCCGGCGAAGCGGCCAAGGCCAAGAAAGCCGATGACTGGGCCGTGACCGGTACCCCGCAGTCCTACGAAATCTATGGCTGCATGATGCGCAAAGGCGACGAGCCGTTCAAAAAGGCTGTGGATGACGCCATCAAGGCCACCTATGCGTCGGGCGAGATCAACAAGATCTACGACAAATGGTTCACCCAGCCAATCCCACCGAAAAACCTGAACCTGAACTTCCCGATGAGCGATGAGCTCAAGGCCCTGATCGCCAATCCGACCGACAAGGCGGCTGACGACAAGAAGTCCTGATTTTTCTGACTAACCTTATCTCCTGAAGGGGCCCGGCCCTTTCAGGGGATGGTCACTCCCAGCTGACAATACGGAAACACTCGAACCGGTGGCTGTCGAGCCCCACGGGTGTGCCTGGCCATCAGGGTCGGGCGGGAACGGAGTTTCCCCAGGCGGGCACTTGTACATCGAACGATCTGAGGGGAGACCCTAATGAATTACAACTGGGACTGGGGCGTGTTCTTCAAGTCCACCGGCGTTGGCAGCGAGACCTATCTCGACTGGTACATCGCCGGCCTGGGCTGGACCATCGCCATCGCCGTCGTCGCCTGGATCATTGCCCTGATGCTGGGCTCGATCCTGGGCGTGATGCGCACTGTGCCGAACCGGCTGGTGTCGGGTATCGCCACCTGCTACGTGGAACTGTTTCGTAACGTACCGCTGCTGGTCCAGCTGTTCATCTGGTACTTCCTGGTGCCCGACCTGCTGCCGGAAAACCTGCAGGAGTGGTACAAGCAGGACCTGAACCCGACCACCTCGGCCTACCTGAGTGTCGTCGTGTGCCTGGGCCTGTTTACCGCCGCACGGGTTTGCGAACAGGTGCGCACCGGCATCCAGGCGCTGCCACGCGGCCAGGAATCCGCCGCCCGGGCCATGGGCTTCAAGCTGCCGCAGATCTACTGGAACGTGCTGCTGCCCCAGGCCTACCGGATCATCATTCCGCCGCTCACTTCGGAATTTCTCAACGTCTTCAAGAACTCCTCCGTGGCCTCGCTGATCGGCCTGATGGAACTGCTCGCGCAGACCAAGCAGACCGCCGAGTTCTCCGCCAACCTGTTCGAAGCCTTCACCCTGGCGACCCTGATCTACTTCACCCTGAACATGAGCCTGATGTTGCTCATGCGCATGGTCGAGAAGAAAGTCGCGGTGCCCGGCCTGATCTCCGTGGGGGGTAAATAATGGAATTCGATTTCAGTGGCGTCGTCCCCGCCATTCCCGGTCTGTGGAACGGCATGGTGATGACTCTCAAGCTGATGGCCCTGGGCGTCGTCGGCGGGATCATCCTGGGGACAATCCTGGCGTTGATGCGCCTGTCCCATAACAAACTGATCTCCAACATCGCCGGCGCGTACGTCAACTACTTCCGTTCGATCCCGCTGCTGCTGGTGATCACCTGGTTCTACCTGGCGGTGCCATTCGTGCTGCGCTGGATCACCGGCGAAGACACACCAATCGGTGCGTTCGGTTCGTGCGTCGTGGCGTTCATGATGTTCGAGGCAGCGTACTTCTGCGAAATCGTCCGGGCCGGCGTGCAGTCGATACCCAAGGGCCAGATGGGCGCCGCCCAGGCACTGGGGATGAATTATGGCCAGACCATGCGCCTGATCATCCTGCCCCAGGCGTTCCGCAAGATGACCCCGCTGCTGCTGCAGCAAAGCATCATCCTGTTCCAGGACACCTCGCTGGTGTACACCGTCGGACTGGTGGATTTCCTCAATGCTTCGCGGGCCAATGGCGACATCATCGGCCGCTCCAATGAGTTCCTGATCGTCGCAGGTCTCGTGTACTTCACAATCAGCTTTGCCGCCTCGCTGCTGGTCAAGCGTCTGCAAAAAAGGTTCGCCGTATGATCTCTATCAAGAACATCAACAAGTGGTATGGGGACTTCCAGGTACTGACCAATTGCAGCACCGAGGTCAGCAAGGGTGAAGTGGTGGTGGTCTGCGGTCCGTCGGGTTCGGGCAAGTCCACGCTGATCAAATGCGTGAACGCCCTGGAGCCGTTCCAGAAAGGCGACATCGTGGTCGACGGCACCTCTATCGCCGACCCGAAGACGAACCTGCCGAAACTGCGTTCGCGGGTGGGCATGGTGTTCCAGCATTTCGAGCTGTTCCCACACCTGACCATCACCGAGAACCTGACCATCGCGCAGATCAAGGTGCTGGGCCGCAGCAAGGAAGAGGCCACCAAAAAGGGCCTGCAACTGCTGGATCGGGTCGGCCTGTCGGCCCATGCTCACAAACACCCGGGCCAGCTCTCCGGCGGCCAGCAGCAGCGCGTGGCGATTGCCCGGGCCCTGGCGATGGACCCGGTGGTGATGCTGTTCGACGAACCGACATCGGCCCTTGACCCGGAAATGGTCAACGAAGTGCTCGACGTGATGGTGCAACTGGCCCACGAAGGCATGACCATGATGTGCGTAACCCACGAAATGGGCTTCGCCCGTAAAGTGGCGAACCGGGTGATCTTCATGGACCAGGGCCAGATCATCGAAGACTGCAAGAAGGAAGAGTTCTTCGGCGACATCAGCGCCCGCTCCGAACGCGCGCAGCATTTCCTTGAGAAAATCCTGCAGCACTAAAAGCACACCGCTCTTCTCTGTGGGAGCGGGCTTGCTCGCGAATAGGGCAGCACATTCAACATCAATGTGACTGACACACCGCCTTCGCGAGCAAGCCCGCTCCCACAAGAGACCGGAGTTGCTCTGTAGATTTGTGTTGTGGTTGACCCAAGGCTTCTGTGATGAAATGCGACCCCACCCTCTATCGCGCCGCGCCGCCATCACTCGCCGTGAAACCCCGTCTGATCCGCCATCTGTTCCTGCCGCCGCTGATCATCGCCCTGACGATCGGCCTGGGTTATCTCGGCTTCTGGATCAGCGAGCACTACGGCGTGCGCGGCCTGGCGGAAAACGGCGAGCGCCAGCTGGAGCTGCATGCCCGGGCAGTCGAGAGCGAGATCAGCAAGTACACCTACCTGCCGAGCCTGCTGGAGCTTGAGTCCGGCGTCTCGACACTGCTGGAAGACCCGACGCCTGAACATCGCAAGGCCGTCAACGAATACCTCGAAGGCCTGAACCGGCGCAGCCGCAGCCGGGCGATTTATGTGATGGACACCACCGGCCGGGTCATGGCCACCAGCAACTGGCGCGACGTCGACAGTTACCTGGGCGAAGACCTGTCCTTCCGCGCCTATTTCCAGAACGCCGTGCGCGGCGAACCGGGGCGCTTCTACGGCATCGGCAGCACCAATGGCGAACCCGGCTACTACCTGGCCCATGGCCTGGAGCAACAGGGCAAGATCATCGGCGTGGCCGTGGTCAAGGTCCGCCTCGAAGCCATGGAAGAGCGCTGGCAGCGGGCGCGCCTGGAGGCGTTCGTCAGCGACGAGAACGGCATCATCATTCTTTCCAGCGACCCGGCGCGACGGCTCAAGTCGGTGCGCCCCTTGAGCGACGACACCAAGGAACGCCTGGCCCGCAGCCTGCAGTATTACTGGTTCCCATTGAACGAACTGGTGCCCCTGGCTCGGGAACGGCTGGCCGAAGGCATGGAGAAGCTGACCTTCCCGGCCAACACCGAGCTGGTGTCTGATGAACGCGCCATCAGCTACCTGTCGCAAACCCGGCCGCTGAGCGATACGCCGTGGAATTTCACCTTGCTCACGCCCCTTGAAGACCTGCGCCGCCAAGCGATCAACCAAGGCATCCTGGTGGCCGTCGCTTTCGCCCTGGTGGCGTTCCTGCTGATCGCCTGGAACGAGCGGCGCAAGGTCATCGCCACCCGCCTCGCCGCCCGCGAAGCGTTACAGGAAGCCAACAACCAGCTCGAGCGTCGGATTACCGAACGCACCACCGACCTGCGAGCCAGCAACGAACGGCTCAAGGGCCAGATCCGCGAGCGCCGGCAGGCCGAGGAAACCCTGCGCCGGGCCCAGGACGAACTGGTCCAGGCCGGCAAACTGGCGGCCATCGGCCAGATGTCCACCAGCATCGCCCATGAACTCAACCAGCCACTGGCGGCCTTGCGCACCCTGTCCGGCAACACCGTGCGCTTCCTGGAGCGCGGCCAACTGGACATTGCCAGCACCAACCTCAAGACCATCAACGAACTGGTCGACCGCATGGGCCGTATCACCGCCAGCCTGCGGGCGTTTGCCAGGCGCGGCGACGACCAGGGCCGGGCCAGCCTGGGCAAGGCCATCGAAGCGGCCCTGCAATTGCTCGGCGGACGTCTCGAGAGCCTGAAAATCCAGATCCACAACGGTTTCGATGACGTCCAGCTGCAAATCGACCAGACGCGCCTGGAGCAGATCCTGGTCAACCTGATCGGCAACGCCCTGGATGCCATGCAGACGCAACCCAAGCCGCAGCTGTGGCTCGAAGGCCAGGCCGCCGAGGGCAAATATCGCCTACGGGTCCGGGACAACGGCCACGGCATCGATCCAGAAGCACGCAAGCATCTGTTCGAACCGTTCTTCACCACCAAACCCGGCGAACAAGGGCTGGGCCTGGGCCTGACGCTTTCGGCAAGCCTGGCGGCGGCGGCCGGCGGGCACCTGAGCGTCGAGTTCCCGGTGGAGCGTGGCACCACCTTTGTCCTCAGTTTACCGTTGGTAAGCCTTTTACCTGCCGAGCAGCCATGAACAACGACCTGAGCGTACTGATCGTCGAAGACGACCCCCACGTCCTGCTGGGCTGCCAGCAGGCCCTGAGCCTGGAAGACATTCCGTGCATCGGCGTGGGCAGCGCCGAAGAAGCCCTGGAGCGGGTCGGCGATGACTTTGCCGGCATCGTCATCAGCGACATACGCTTGCCGGGCATTGATGGCCTGGAACTGCTGACCCGCCTCAAGGCTCGTGATCGCAGCCTGCCGGTGGTGCTGATCACCGGCCACGGCGACATTTCCATGGCCGTCGGCGCCATGCAGAAAGGCGCCTATGACTTCATGGAGAAACCCTTCTCCCCCGAGCGCCTGGTGGACGTTGCCCGCCGCGCCCTGGAGCAACGCAGCCTGGCCCGTGAGGTTTACTCCTTGCGTCGGCAATTGGCCGAGCGCGACTCCCTGGAACACCGGATCATCGGTCGCTCGCCCGCCATGCAGCACCTGCGGGCACTGATCGCCAACGTCGCCGACACTTCGGCCAACGTGCTGATCGAAGGCGAAACCGGCACCGGCAAGGAACTGGTCGCCCGTTGCCTGCATGACTTCAGCCGGCGCCACGACAAACAGTTCGTCGCGCTGAACTGCGGCGGCTTGCCGGAAAACCTGTTCGAAAGCGAGATCTTCGGCCACGAGGCCAACGCCTTCACCGGCGCCGGCAAGCGCCGGATCGGCAAGATCGAGCACGCCGATGGCGGCACGCTGTTTCTCGATGAAGTGGAAAGCATGCCCCTGCCCTTGCAGATCAAACTGCTGCGGGTGTTGCAGGAACGCACCCTCGAACGCCTGGGATCGAACCAGAGCGTGGCCGTGGATTGCCGGGTGATCGCCGCCACCAAATCCGACCTGGACGAACTCGGCCGGGCCGGGCAGTTTCGCAGCGACTTGTATTACCGTCTCAACGTGGTGACGCTGGAGTTGCCGCCATTGCGCGAGCGGCGCGAAGACATCCTGCAATTGTTCGAGCACTTCCTCCAGCAGTCCTCGTTGCGTTTCGATCGCACGGTGCCGCAGTTGGACAACCAGACCCTGTCGAACCTGATGAGCCACGACTGGCCGGGTAACGTGCGCGAGCTGCGCAACGTCGCCGAACGCTACGCCCTCGGGCTGCCGGCGTTCAAGAAATCCGGCGCCAGTTCCGGCAGCCAGGGCCTGAGCTTCGCCGAAGCGGTGGAAGCCTTCGAGCGCAATCTGCTGGCCGATGCCCTGCAACGCAGCGGGGGCAACCTGACCCAGGCCAGCCAGGAACTGGGCATGGCCAAGACCACGCTGTTCGACAAAGTCAAAAAATATGGCCTGAGCCACTGACCGGGACGCAAACCTGTGGACTTGATTTTCAAGGCGGCGCTCGGCGCCGCCGTAGTGGTCATCCTGGCCATGCTGGCCAAGACCCGCAATTACTACATTGCCGGACTGGTGCCGCTGTTCCCGACCTTCGCCCTGATCGCCCATTACATTGTCGGCAAGGGCCGCTCGGTGGACGATCTGAAGACCACCATCGTCTTTGGGATGTGGTCGATCATTCCGTATTTCGTGTACCTGGCGACGCTGTATGTGATGGTCGACCGGCTGCGCCTGGAGGCGTCACTGGCCGTGGCGGCGGTGGCGTGGTTGATGGCGGCGACGGTGTTGGTGAGTGTCTGGGTGAGAGTCCACGGCTGAGCTATGCCCCCCCTGTGGGAGCGGGCTTGCTCGCGAAAGCGGCGTGTCAGTCGACATTTACTTGGGCTGACACACCACCTTCGCGAGCAAGCCCGCTCCCACAGGGCACGCGATAGCGCCGGATCAGTAGCCCACGGTATACCTCGTGCGCGAGAACTGCGGCTTCTCCACCTCATCGATCAACGCAATGGCGTAGTCGGCAAAGCTGATCCAGCTGCGCCCGGCGGCGTCGAACAGCAGGTGGTCCTTGCCCACGCGGAACTGGCCGGTGCGCTCGGTTTCAACGAACTCCGCCGAGGGCGAGAGGAAGGTCCAGTCCAGGTCCTGTTCCGTGTGCAACACGTCCAGGAACAAGGCACCGGCCGTGGCTTCGGCAAGATACTCCTCGGGGAAACCTTCGCTGTCGATCACCCGGCTGTTGTCCGGCAGCAACAACGAACCGGCCCCGCCCACCACCAGCAGACGCTTGACCCCAGCGGCCTTCACCGGCGCGATGACCTTGTCGGCCGGCACGGTGGAAAAGTGCGCGGCGCTGATCACCACGTCGTGACCGCTGATGGCTGCGATCAACGCCTCGCTGTCCAACACGTCCAGCGGCTTGCTGACCACCCCGGCCCGATCGCCGATCTTTGCCGTGTTGCGGGCAATGGCCGTGACGCTGTGGCCGCGACGCAGGGCTTCTTCCAACAATTGGCTGCCGGCACGACCGGTGGCGCCGATGATTGCGATTTTGCTCATGGTGTTCTCCTGTGGTGACGCATGGATATTTTCAAAACTGTCGCCGTAACGCGTTTCCCGTGGCGAGGGAGCTTGCTCCCGCTCGACTGCGAAGCAGTCGCAATACAGCTCATGCGGTGGGTCAGGTGCGGCGCGTTTTGTGACTTTGGGGCTGCTTCTCCCGAAGCGTCGGACCGTCCCAGCGGGAGCAAGCTCCCTCGCCACAAAAGCCCTTCAGCTGAAGATCGGTTTCACCACTTCATCTCACCCTTGGCCACCTTGGCACTGAGTTCCAAGGAACTGTCCTCACCCAAATCCGGGAAGCGTTTCTTCATGGCTGAGATCAACGCAGCGGAATCCTTGGCACGAGCGGTTTCTTCGTCAAAGGCCTGGATGTACGCCGCGGTGAATTTGACCGACACCAGGGAGCGGTCGCTCTCGCCCAGGTAATGGCCCGGAATCACCGTGCGCGGTTGCAGTTTCTCGATGCTCGCCAGGGTCGCCAGCCAGTCCTGATGGGACTTCGGCGTCTGGGTATCGGCCATCCACACATGGATGTTCTCGGCCACGACCACACCGCCCACCACCGCCTTGATCGATGGAATCCACACAAAGCTGCGGTCCGGTTGCTGACCGTCCAGACCGATGATCTGCAAGCGCTTGCCCTCCAGGGTCAGGCTGTCGCCCTGGAGAATCTCGGGCACGATGGCTCTGGCCGGCGCGTCAGTCTTCAAGACCGGCCCCCAGTATTTAAGCTTGCCGTCGACGGTGTGCTTGATGTGCTCGACGGTCGGCGCCGATGCCAGGACCTTGGCCTCGGGGAACGCCGCGGTCAGGGTTTGCAGGCCGAAGTAATAATCCGGATCGCCATGACTGATATAGATCGTGGTCAGCCGTTTGCCGTTGGCGCGGATCTTCTCCACCACCTGCTCGGCCTGGGTTCTGCCGAACTGAGCGTCCACCAGGATCGCTTCCTTCTCGCCGCTGACCAGCACCGAACTCACCGGGAAAATCGCCGCCGCGCCAGGGTTATAGACGTCGAGGGTCAGGTCCGCCGCCCAGGTATGCGCGGCGAACGCCAGTGCGGCCGTCGCCAGCAGCAGGCGCTTGAAAGAGGTCAATCCACTCATGGTGTGCTCCGTTGTTCGAAATCCGAATGCCACAGAGCTTAGTTACCCGATTGATTCTAAAAAATGCGATGCTGCAACACAGTTTGTTTCTGAAATCGGGCAGATCATGGATCGTCTACAAGCAATGCGGGTATTCGTCACGGTGGTGGACCTGGGCAGCCAGTCCGCGGCGGCTGAGTACCTGGACCTTTCAAGGCCCGTGGTCTCGCGGTACCTGGCGGAGCTGGAAGACTGGGTCGGCGCCCGGCTGATGCACCGCACCACCCGCAAGTTGAGCCTGACGGCTGCGGGGACGGAAATCCTGCCGCGTTGCCGGCAGATGCTGGAGTTATCCGGTGACATGCAGGCGGCAGTCAGCACCCCGGGCGACGCGCCACGGGGCATGCTGCGCATCAGCGCCAGCACCTCGTTCGGCCAGACGCAACTGGCGCCGGCCATGGCTGAGTACGTCAAACGCTACCCTGGGGTGAGCGTCGACCTGCAGATGCTCGATCGCACCGTCAATCTGGTGGATGAACGTATCGACCTGGCGATTCGCATGAGCAACGACCTGGACCCGAACCTGATCGCCCGGCGTCTTACAGTGTGCCGCTCGGTTATCTGCGCTTCCCCCGGATACTTGCGCGAACACCCGACACCACAACGGGTAGAGGATCTGGGCCGGCACAACTGCCTGACCCACTCCTATGTCGGCAAGAGCCTTTGGCATTTCGAGCAGGACGGCGAACAGGTCTCGGTGCCGGTGCAAGGTAGCATCAGCGCCAACGAAGCCAGCACCCTGCTACAGGCGACCATGAGCGGCGCCGGCGTGGCGATGCTGCCCAGCTTCCTGGCCGGCGCCCACATCAAGCGCGGCGAGCTGATCCGCCTGCTGCCTCACGCTGAACCTCGGCGAATGAACATCTACGCGGTCTACGCCTCACGCAAGCACATGCCCTCGGCGCTGCGCAGCCTGCTGGATTTCCTGGTGGTGAAGTTTCCCGAGGCGCCGGAGTGGGATGTTGGGTTGTAAACCCATATCCCCTGTGGGAGCGGGCTTGCTCGCGAATGCGGCGTGTCAGCCAAATGGATGCTGACTGACACGCCGCATTCGCGAGCAAGCCCGCTCCCACAGGGGTACACAGGGATGCTCAAGAACTGCACCAGGATTTCACCAAACCCCCACCCCAAGGCATACTTGCCACCCTCCGCACTCCAGAACCCGAAACCGTCCCATGCGTATCCACGTCAGCTTCATCGACCGCGTCGGCATCACCCAGGAAGTCCTGGCGTTGCTCGGTGGGCGCAATCTCAATCTGGATGCGGTGGAGATGGTGCCGCCCAACGTCTACATCGATGCACCGACCCTCAGCCCGCAAGTGCTGGACGAGTTGCGTGAGGCGTTGTTCAGCGTGCGTGGCGTGCAAGCGGTGACGGTGGTAGACATCCTGCCGGGACAGCGCCGGCACTTGCAGCTCGATGCGCTGCTGGCGGCCATGACCGATCCGGTGCTGGCCCTGGACAGCGCCGGTAACGTGCTGCTGGCCAACCCGGCGCTGATTGCCCTGTACGGACGTGAGCCTGCCGGAGAAAGCGTTGCCAGCCTGTTCGGCGACGAAGCGCTGCTCAGTGCCCTGCTGGAGAACGGTTTTCGCCTGCCGCTGCGGGAAATCACCCTCAATGGCCAGACCTTGCTGCTGGATGCCACGCCCATCACCGATGCCGGCGCCCTGCTGACGCTTTACCCGCCGAACCGCATGGGCGAACGCTTGTCGGCCCTGCACCACGACCATGCCGAAGGTTTTGACGCGCTGCTCGGCGAGTCCCCGGCGATCCGTACCCTCAAAGCCCGGGCCCAACGAGTCGCGGCCCTTGACGCGCCGCTGTTGATCCAGGGCGAAACCGGCACCGGCAAGGAGCTGGTGGCGCGGGCCTGCCACGCCATCAGCGCCCGCCACAGCGCACCGTTCCTGGCGCTGAACTGCGCCGCGTTGCCGGAGAACCTGGCCGAGAGCGAACTGTTCGGCTATGCGCCCGGCGCCTTCACCGGGGCGCAGCGGGGCGGCAAGCCCGGGTTGATGGAACTGGCGAACCAGGGCACGGTGTTTCTCGACGAGATCGGCGAGATGTCGCCGTATCTGCAAGCCAAGCTGTTGCGCTTCCTCAACGACGGCAGTTTTCGCCGGGTCGGCGGCGACCGGGAAATCAAGGTCAACGTGCGCATCCTCAGTGCCACCCACCGCAACCTGGAAAAAATGGTCAGTGAAGGCTCATTCCGCGAAGACCTGTTCTATCGCCTGAACGTGCTCAACGTCGAAGTCCCGCCCCTGCGTGAACGCGGCCAGGACATCCTGTTGTTGGCCCGCTACTTCATGCAACAGGCCTGCGCACAGATCCAGCGTCCGGTCTGTCGCCTGGCGCCCGGTACTTATCCGGCGCTGCTGGGTAACCGCTGGCCGGGCAACGTGCGGCAGTTGCAGAACGTGATCTTCCGCGCCGCCGCCATCTGCGAAAGCAGCCTGGTGGACATCGGCGACCTGGACATCGCCGGCACCTCCGTGGCGCGTCAAGGCGACGTGGAAGTCGAAAGCCTGGAACAGGCGGTGGAGACCTTCGAGAAGAACCTGCTCGAAAGCCTCTACGTCAATTACCCCTCGACGCGCCAACTCGCCAGCCGCCTGCAAACCTCCCACACGGCGATTGCCCATCGGCTGCGTAAATACGGGATTTCCAACAAACCGTAAGCCCTGCGCAGTCCCCTGTGGGAGCGAGCCTGCTCGCGATTGCGGTACATCTGTTGGCTTTGATGTGCCTGACACTCCGCCATCGCGAGCAGGCTCGCTCCCACTGGGTGGTGCGGGGCTAGAGAAACGGTTCAAAAACGACCTCCACCTGTACTGAAAGCGATACAGTGGAACGATATCACTACACACCATCCCAGGCGGCGCCGGATAAGGCTTTGATCCCACAACGATTTTATCCAGGCCTCAAGCTGTAGCGATTTCGCTACAGCCGTCTCTCTCCCGTCTGCTGCACAGCCCCATAAATCATTGATCTACAAGCCTTTATAAACATTGGCCGCGTTCTTGCTATGGGTATTCCCATTCGGCCGGGCCGTGCCCCGCGCCTTTCTTCGCGTCCACCAGACGAATCTGGCCCCAGGAGTTTCCATGAGCGAGTTGCGTTTCACTGAAGATCACGAATGGCTGCGCACCGAAGCCGACGGCAGCGTCACAGTCGGTATTACCGCGTTTGCGCAAAACGCCTTGGGCGATGTGGTCTATGTTCAGTTACCGGAACTGCAAAGCTACGACAAGGGTGCCGAAGCCGCGACCGTGGAATCGGTGAAAGCCGCCAGCGGTGTCTACATGCCCCTCGACGGTGAGGTGCTGGAAGTCAACCCGGCCCTGGAGAGCAGTCCGGAACTGGTCAACGAAGATCCGCTGGGCGAAGGCTGGTTTTTCCGTTTCCAGCCCGCCAACGCCGCTGAAGTTGGCCAACTGTTGAATCAGGACGCCTACGACCGCCTGATCAAAGCCAACGCCGAAGCCTGAGGAGCCACGACATGAGTATCAATCTGGGCACCGCCAACGAATTCATCGCCCGTCACATCGGCCCACGGGCCAGTGACGAGCAAGCCATGCTCGAGCGCCTGGGCTACGACTCTCTGGAAGCGTTGAGCGCCAGCGTCATCCCGGAAAGCATCAAGGGCACCAGCGTGCTGGACATGGGCGACGGCCAGAGCGAAGCCGATGCACTGGCTTCGATCAAGGCCATCGCCGGCAAGAACCAGCTGTTCAAGACGTACATTGGCCAGGGCTACTACAACTGCCATACTCCTGCTCCGATCCTGCGCAACCTGCTGGAAAACCCGGCCTGGTACACCGCCTACACCCCGTACCAGCCGGAAATTTCCCAAGGCCGTCTCGAAGCGCTGCTGAACTTCCAGACCCTGATCAGCGACCTCACCGGCCTGCCGATCGCCAACGCATCCTTGCTGGACGAAGCCACCGCCGCCGCCGAAGCCATGACCTTCTGCAAGCGCCTGAGCAAGAACAAGGGCAGCAACGCCTTCTTCGCCTCCGTGCACAGCCATCCACAAACCCTCGACGTACTGCGCACCCGTGCCGAGCCCCTGAGCATCGACGTGGTGGTGGGCGATGAGCGTGAGCTGAGCGACGTCAGCCGTTTCTTCGGCGCATTGCTGCAATACCCGGCCAGCAACGGTGATCTGTTCGACTACCGCGAACTGACCGAACGTTTCCATGCCGCCAACGCCCTGGTGGCGGTCGCCGCGGACCTGCTGGCCCTGACCCTGCTGACCCCACCAGGCGAGTTCGGTGCCGACGTGGCCATCGGCAGCGCCCAGCGCTTTGGCGTGCCACTGGGCTTCGGCGGCCCGCACGCGGCCTATTTCTCCACCAAGGACGCCTTCAAGCGCGACATGCCCGGTCGTCTGGTGGGCGTTTCCGTGGACCGTTTCGGCAAGCCAGCCCTGCGCCTGGCGATGCAGACCCGCGAGCAACACATCCGCCGCGAGAAAGCCACGAGTAACATCTGCACCGCCCAGGTGCTGCTGGCGAACATCGCCAGCATGTACGCCGTGTACCACGGCCCTAAAGGCCTGGTGCAAATCGCCAATCGCATCCATCACCTGACCGCGATCCTCGCCAAGGGCCTCGGCGCGTTGGGCTTGAACGTCGAACAAGAGAGTTTCTTCGACACCCTGACCCTGCACACCGGCGCGCAAACCGCCGCCCTGCACGACCAGGCTCGCGCCCAGCGGATCAACCTGCGTGTGGTGGACGCGCAACGCCTGGGCCTGTCCCTGGACGAAACCACCACCCAGGCCGACATCGAAAACCTCTGGACACTGCTGGCCAACGGCAAGGCCCTGCCGGACTTCGTCGCCCTCGCCGCCAGCGTGCAGAGCCGCATCCCGGCCGAGCTGGTGCGCCAGTCGGCGATCCTCAGCCACCCGGTGTTCAACCGCTACCACTCCGAAACCGAGCTGATGCGCTACCTACGCAAGCTGGCCGACAAGGACCTGGCCCTGGATCGCACCATGATCCCGCTGGGTTCGTGCACCATGAAACTCAACGCCGCCAGCGAAATGATCCCGGTGACCTGGGCCGAGTTCGGCGCGCTGCACCCGTTCGCGCCCGCCGAGCAGAGCGCCGGCTACCAGCAACTGACCACTGAGCTGGAAGCCATGCTCTGCGCCGCCACCGGTTACGACGCGGTGTCGCTGCAACCCAACGCCGGCTCCCAAGGTGAATACGCCGGTCTGCTGGCGATTCGCGCCTACCACCAGAGCCGTGGCGAAGAGCGTCGCGACATCTGCCTGATCCCGTCCTCGGCCCACGGCACCAACCCGGCCACCGCCAACATGGCCGGCATGCGCGTCGTCGTGACCGCCTGCGATGCCCGTGGCAACGTCGACATCGAAGACCTGCGGGCCAAGGCGATCGAGCACCGCGAACACCTCGCGGCGCTGATGATCACCTATCCATCCACCCACGGCGTGTTCGAAGAAGGCATCCGCGAAATCTGCGGCATCATTCATGACAACGGCGGCCAGGTGTACATCGACGGCGCCAACATGAACGCCATGGTTGGCCTCTGCGCCCCGGGCAAGTTCGGCGGCGACGTGTCGCACCTGAACCTGCACAAGACCTTTTGCATCCCCCACGGCGGTGGCGGCCCGGGCGTTGGCCCGATTGGCGTCAAGTCGCACCTGGCACCGTTCCTGCCCGGCCACGCCAACATGGAGCGCAAGGAAGGCGCGGTGTGCGCGGCGCCGTTCGGCAGCGCGAGCATCCTGCCGATCACCTGGATGTACATCCGCATGATGGGCGGCGCCGGCCTCAAGCGCGCCTCGCAACTGGCGATCCTCAACGCCAACTACATCGCCCGTCGCCTGGAGGAGCACTATCCGGTGCTCTACACCGGCAGCAACGGCCTGGTGGCCCACGAGTGCATCCTTGACCTGCGTCCGCTCAAGGACAGCAGTGGCATCAGCGTCGACGACGTAGCCAAGCGCCTGATCGACTTCGGTTTCCACGCCCCGACCATGTCGTTCCCGGTGGCCGGCACGCTGATGATCGAGCCGACCGAAAGCGAATCCAAGGAAGAACTGGACCGCTTCTGCGACGCCATGATCTGCATCCGTGAAGAAATCCGCGCAGTGGAAAACGGCAGCCTGGACAAAGACGACAACCCGCTGAAAAACGCGCCGCACACCGCCGCCGAAATCGTCGGCGAGTGGACTCACCCCTACAGCCGCGAACAGGCGGTGTACCCGGTGGCGTCGTTGATCGAAGGCAAGTACTGGCCGCCGGTTGGCCGGGTCGACAACGTGTTCGGCGACCGCAACCTGGTCTGCGCCTGCCCGTCGATCGAAAGCTACGCTTGATCTGAGAAGGGGTGGGTTTGCCCGCCCCTCTCTCAACAACACCGCATATCCCTTGTGGGAGCGGGCTTGCTCGCGAAGGCGGTGTATCAGCCAAATTGATATCGACTGACACACCGCCTTCGCGAGCAAGCCCGCTCCCACAGGGGCCCTGCGCAACTCTCGATCATAAAAAGAAACCGGAGAAACACCATGTCGTTAAGCGTGTTCGACCTGTTCAAGATCGGTATCGGCCCTTCCAGTTCCCATACGGTCGGCCCGATGCGTGCCGCTGCCCGTTTCGTCGAAGGGCTGCGCCGTGATGACTTGCTCGAAACCATCACCAGCGTCAAGGTCGAGCTCTACGGCTCCCTCGGCGCCACCGGCAAGGGCCACGGCAGCGATAAGGCCGTGCTGCTGGGCCTGGAAGGTGAACACCCGGACACCGTGGACACCGAGACCGTCACCGCCCGCCTGCAGGACATTCGCAGCAACGGTCGCTTGAACCTGCTCGGCCAACACCCCATCGAATTCAATGAAAAGCTGCACCTGGCGATGATTCGCAAGCCGCTGGCCTTTCACCCCAACGGCATGATCTTCCGCGCCTTCGACGCGGCGGGGCTGCAAGTGCGCAGCCGCGAGTATTACTCCATCGGCGGCGGGTTCGTCGTCGATGAAGGCGCGGCCGGCGCCGACCGTATCGTCGAAGATGCCACGGTCCTGACCTTCCCGTTCAAGAGCGCCAAGGACCTGCTCGGCCATTGCAGCACCTATGGCCTGTCCATCAGCCAGGTGATGCTGACTAACGAAAGTGCCTGGCGCCCCGAAGCCGAGACCCGCGCCGGCCTGCTGAAGATCTGGCAGGTCATGCAGGACTGCGTGGCGGCCGGCTGCCGCAACGAGGGCATCCTGCCGGGCGGACTGAAGGTCAAGCGCCGGGCCGCCGCGCTGCACCGCCAGCTGTGCAAGAACCCGGAAGCTTCGCTACGCGATCCGCTGTCGGTGCTGGACTGGGTCAACCTTTACGCCCTGGCCGTGAATGAAGAAAACGCCTTTGGCGGACGGGTCGTCACCGCGCCCACCAATGGCGCGGCGGGGATCATCCCGGCGGTGCTGCATTACTACATGCGCTTCATCCCCGGAGCGAATGAGGACGGCGTGGTCCGCTTCCTGCTGACTGCCGCGGCCATCGGCATTCTGTACAAGGAAAACGCCTCGATCTCCGGCGCTGAAGTGGGTTGCCAGGGTGAAGTCGGCGTGGCCTGCTCGATGGCCGCCGGGGCCCTGTGCGAAGTGCTGGGCGGGACGGTGCAACAGGTGGAGAACGCCGCCGAGATCGGCATGGAACACAATCTCGGCCTGACCTGCGACCCGATCGGCGGCCTGGTCCAGGTGCCGTGCATCGAGCGCAACGCCATGGGCTCGGTGAAAGCCATCAATGCGGTACGCATGGCCATGCGTGGCGACGGCCATCACTTCGTCTCCCTCGACAAAGTCATCCGCACCATGCGCCAGACCGGCGCCGACATGAAAAGCAAATACAAGGAGACCGCCCGCGGCGGCTTGGCGGTCAACATCATCGAATGCTGATGCGCCTCTCTTCATTTTTCCAGGAGTCGATATGTCCACCGAAGCACTGTTGAAAACCCCGCTGCACGCGCTGCACCTCGAACTCGGTGCCCGCATGGTGCCGTTCGCCGGCTATGACATGCCGGTGCAGTACCCGCTGGGCGTGATGAAGGAACACCAGCACACCCGCGATCAGGCCGGTCTGTTCGACGTCTCCCACATGGGCCAGATCCGCCTGACTGGCGCAGGCGCCGCCAAGGCCCTGGAAACCCTGGTGCCGGTGGACATCATCGACCTGCCGGTGGGCATGCAGCGCTACGCCATGTTCACCAACGAAAACGGCGGCATCCTCGACGACCTGATGGTCGCCAACCTGGGCAATGACGAACTGTTCCTGGTGGTCAACGCCGCCTGCAAGGAGCAGGACCTGGCGCACCTGCGCGCCCATATCGGCGAGCAATGCGGCATCGAGCCGCTGTTCGAAGCCCGCGCCCTGCTCGCCCTGCAAGGCCCCGCAGCCGTCACCGTACTGGCGCGCCTGGCGCCAGAAGTGGCGAAGATGACTTTCATGCAATTCCAGCGCGTCACCCTGCTGGGCGTGGACTGTTTCGTCAGCCGTTCCGGCTACACCGGCGAAGACGGCTTCGAGATCTCCGTGCCTGCCGCCGATGCGGAAAAACTCGCCCGCGCCCTGCTGGCCGAGCCGGAAGTGGCGGCCATCGGCCTCGGCGCCCGTGACTCGCTGCGCCTGGAAGCCGGCCTGTGCCTTTACGGCCACGACATGAACACCGAGACCACCCCCGTCGAAGCCAGCCTGCTGTGGGCCATTTCCAAGGTGCGACGTGCCGATGGTGCCCGCGCCGGTGGTTTCCCCGGGGCCGAGACCGTGTTCGCCCAACAACAGAACGGCGTGAGCCGCAAACGCGTGGGCCTGCTGCCTCAAGAGCGCACACCGGTGCGTGAAGGCGCAGAGCTCGTCAACGAAGCGGGTGAGATCATCGGCGCAGTGTGCAGCGGCGGCTTCGGCCCGACGCTCGGCGGTCCATTGGCGATGGGTTATCTCAACAGCGCCTATGCCGCATTGGATACGCCAGTCTGGGCGATTGTGCGTGGGAAAAAGGTGTCTTTACTTGTAAGCAAAATGCCATTCGTCCCACAACGCTACTACCGTGGCTGATTGACTGTTTCTATAAGTAACGCAGTTGCGTTATACGTGCACTAATGTGTAACGCAACCGCCATAAAAAGGTGCATCTTTGCGCTATTGAACCGGCCTTATAACGTTCACTACTTGTTGAACTCCCCTATCGTATAAGCCCAGCACAGCGAAACCTCTGGACATGCCGCAAGCTGAGTAAATACGGGCTCTTCAGGGGGGTTGTTTTTTTGTTCATAGTTGGCGTAGAGTTTGGTCACTGTGTTTGCATGGGTCGCTTGGAATCGTGACCTGGGCAGTAGCTTATGAAGTTCGCTACATCCCGCTCGACGTCTCTTACTTTCCTGCAACCCAGCCCCAGTACTCTTTCAGTTGAAAGAGGCTGTCATCAATTTATGCGTCAAAGGAAATAAGAAAATGTCCCAACGTCAGAGCGGTACCGTCAAGTGGTTCAACGACGAGAAAGGTTTTGGTTTTATCACTCCTGAAAGCGGTCCGGATCTGTTCGTGCATTTCCGCGCCATCCAGGGCAACGGCTTCAAGAGCCTGAAAGAAGGCCAGAAAGTCACTTTCGTTGCCGTACAGGGCCAGAAAGGCATGCAGGCTGACGAAGTAATCGCCGAAGCCTAAGCTTCACCCCGAAAGCCCCTGATTGATATCAGGGGCTTTTTTATGGGCGCAATTCCGTAGAATGGCTTCTTTTTTTGTTCGAGGCCGACATGCCCAAACACCTGCTCACCCCTCAGGGCGACTTCCCTCCCGCCGGCCTGGGCCGTCGTCTGGCCGCGATGTTCTATGACTTTCTACTGTGCACGGCGCTGCTGATCGTCACCAGCGGCGCCTATAAGATGATCCAGATGGCGATCATCGGCGAAGAAAAGATGCGCGCCCTGACCGAATCAGGCGCACTGGACGGCGACCCGCTGCTGTCCACCGTGCTGCTGTTCGTATTGTTCGGGTTCTTTGCCAAGTTCTGGACTCACAACGGCCAGACCCTGGGCATGCAGGTGTGGTGCATCCGCGTGCAGAACGCCGACGGCACGGCCATCAGCCTGTGGCAGGCGCTGTTGCGCTTCGTGGTATCGATTGCGTCACTGCTGTTGGTGGGGCTGGGCTTCATCTGGGCGCTGTTCGACAAGCGCAAGCGCAGCTGGCATGACATCTATTCGGACACGCAGCTGGTGCGGATTCCGAAGAAGACCAAGTGAAGCCTGCCTGCATGGCCGATGAGTTCCCCTGTGGCGAGGGGATTTATCCCCGTTGGGCTGCGAAGCAGCCCCTCTGTTTTCCCTGCCATTGCGCTGTGTCAGGTTTCAGGGCCGCTTCGCGACCCAACGGGGATAAATCCCCTCGCCACAGATAAACCCCTCGCCACAAAAAGCCTCATATCTCTCAAGACTTTCCTGCAACTTTACCAATCAAGCATTCCCCGCCAACTTCATCCGCGCCGCCTGGGTAAAGTCCAGCATGCGCTTGAGCGGGCGAATGGCCTGGGGAATCAGCGCCGGGTCGACGAAGATTTCGTTGGCGCCCTCCTGCAGGCTCTTGAGGGTACGTTCCAGGGTATTCATCGCCATCCAGGGGCAGTGCGCGCAGCTGCGGCAGGCCGCGCCGTTGCCGGCGGTGGGGGCTTCGATGAAGACTTTGTCCGGGCACAGCTGCTGCATCTTGTAGAAAATGCCGCGGTCGGTGGCGACGATCAGTGTCTTGTTCGGCAGGCTCTGGGCGGCGGCGATCAACTGGCTGGTTGAGCCCACGGCGTCCGCCAGTTCGATCACCGACGTCGGCGACTCCGGGTGCACCAGGATCGCAGCGTCCGGGTACAGCGCCTTCATGTCTTCCAGCTGCTTGGACTTGAACTCTTCGTGGACGATACAGGCACCGTCCCAGAGCAACATATCGGCGCCGGTCTTGCGCTGGATGTAAGTACCCAGGTGCTTGTCCGGGCCCCAGATGATCGTCTCGCCGTTGTCCATCAGGCTCTCGACGATTTCCAGCGCACAGCTGGACGTCACCACCCAGTCGGCCCGGGCCTTGACCGCCGCCGAGGTGTTGGCGTAGACCACCACGGTGCGCTCCGGATGCTGGTCGCAGAACGCCGAGAACTCGTCCACCGGGCAACCCAGGTCCAGGGAGCAGGTCGCTTCCAGGGTGGGCATCAGCACGCGTTTTTCGGGGTTGAGGATCTTGGCGGTCTCGCCCATGAACCTGACCCCGGCCACCACCACGGTCTTGGCCGGATGGGCATTGCCGAAGCGGGCCATTTCCAGGGAGTCGGAGACACAGCCGCCGGTCTCTTCAGCCAGGGCCTGGATGACCGGGTCGCAGTAGAAGTGCGCAACCAGCACCGCGTCCTGAGCCTTGAGCTCGGCAGCGATGGCGGCGCGGTACCAGGCTTCTTGCTCGGCGGTCAGCGGCTTGGGCTGCTTGGCGTCGAGGTGAGCCTGGACCAGAAGGCGTTCGGAAATTTGCGTCATGTTCGCAAGACCTGCAAGCGCGTTTAGCGCGAAAGTCGAGTATATACCCGGCTCCGGACCACTCGGGTACCGCCGGGGAATTTGGGTATCTATCAGGCACGGGACAGCGTGAAGCCGGCAAGGCTACAGAATATCCCGCCGATGCAAAAGATCATTCTGACCTGCGTCCGGCCAGGCTGCGTTCGAGCCCGTCAACCTGACCGAAATGTAATCACTCGCCGCGCGCGCCTGTGTCATCGTTTCGTTCAAACCTGCACAGGAATTTTCCTTGGGCATGGAGTGGATCGACTGACGGACCTTGATCGTATGCAGACAAAAACCTCCCGGCGAACCTTCGTTAAAGGCCTGACCGCTGGCGGCATCCTGGGTGGCCTGGGGTTATGGCGCCCGCCCGTCTGGGCAGTCACCAGCCCCGGCCAGCCCAGCGTGCTGACCGGCACCGAGTTCGACCTGTTCATCGGCGAAGCGCCGGTCAATTTCACCGGCAACCCACGCACCGCACAGACCATCAATGGCGGTATACCCGGCCCGCTGCTGCGCTGGCGAGAGGGAGATACCGTGACCCTGCGGGTGCGCAATCGCCTGAAGGACACCACCTCCATCCATTGGCACGGCATCCTGTTGCCAGCCAACATGGACGGCGTCCCAGGGTTGAGCTTCAAAGGCATCGAGCCCGGCGGCGTCTACGTCTATCAATTCAAGGTTCGCCAGAACGGCACCTACTGGTACCACAGCCACTCCGGCTTCCAGGAGCAATCCGGGGTCTACGGCCCGCTGGTGATCGACGCCCGGGAACCCGAACCCTTCCACTACGAACGGGACTACGTGGTGATGCTCACCGACTGGACCGACGAGAACCCCGCCGACATCCTGGGTAAGCTCAAGAAGCAGTCCGATTACTACAACTACAACAAGCGCACCGTTGGCGACTTTATCGACGATGTGGGCAAGAACGGCTGGGCCGCCACCGTGGCGGATCGCAAGATGTGGGCCGAAATGAAGATGAACCCCACGGACCTGGCCGACGTCAGCGGCGCCACCTACACCTACCTGATGAACGGCCAGGCGCCAGACATGAACTGGACCGGCCTGTTCAAGCCCGGAGAGCGGCTGCGCCTGCGCTTGATCAATGGTTCGGCCATGACCTACTTCGACGTGCGCATCCCCGGCTTGAAGATGACAGTCGTTGCTGCCGATGGCCAACACGTCAAGCCTGTGAGCGTCGATGAACTGCGCATCGCGGTGGCCGAAACCTATGATGTGATCGTCGAGCCCACCGAAGAAGCCTACACCCTGTTCGCCCAATCGATGGACCGCACCGGCTACGCTCGCGGCACCCTGGCGACCCGCACTGGCCTTTCGGCTCCAGTGCCGCCATTGGACCCAAGGCCGCTGGTCACCATGGATGACATGGGCATGGGCGGCATGGACCACGGCTCGATGCAAGGCATGTCAGGCATGGACGACGAGCCGATGCAGGGCATGGATCACGGCCAGATGCAGGGCATGGACCATAACCAGATGCAAGGCATGGACCATAGCCAGATGCAAGGCATGGGCGACATGGCCGGCATGGATCACGGTGCCATGCAAGGCATGGGCAGCATGCAAGCGCATCCGGACACTGAGAAGAACAACCCGTTGGTGGACATGCAAGCCATGAGCGTCAAGCCCAAGCTGGACGACCCGGGCATGGGCCTTCGCAACAACGGCCGCAAGGTACTGACCTACTCTGACCTGCGCAGCACTTTCCCCGACCCTGACGGCCGCGAGCCAGGCCGCACCCTCGAATTGCACCTGACCGGGCACATGGAGAAGTTCGTCTGGTCGTTCAACGGCGTGAAGTTTTCCGATGCCGCGCCACTGCTGCTCAAGTACGGCGAACGACTGCGCATCGTCTTGATCAACGACACCATGATGACCCACCCCATTCACCTGCACGGCATGTGGAGCGACCTGGAGGATGAAAACGGCGAATTCATGGTCCGTAAACACACCATCGACGTGCCGCCGGGCGCCAAGCGCAGTTACCGGGTGACCGCTGACGCCCTGGGTCGCTGGGCGTATCACTGCCATCTGCTGTTTCACATGGAAATGGGGATGTTCCGAGAAGTCAGGGTGCAGGAATGAGGAGTCGACCATGAACATTGCTTTTCGATACCCCATGGCACTCGTTGCCAGCCTTACCCTCGGCACGACCACCTCGGTCTGGGCGGCAAGCAACGACATGCCCGGCATGGATCACAGCCAGATGCAGGGCATGGACCACAGCCAGATGCAAGGCATGGACTCGATGCAGGGGATGGAATCGATGGAGTCGGCGCCTACCACCAGCCGCACACCGATCCCGCAACTGACCGCCGCAGATCGCGCCGCCGTCTACGAAGACCATGGCGGGCATGAAATGCATGACAGCGCCATCCGTTCGTTTTTCCTCATCGACCAGTTGGAGTGGCAAGACGCCGATGACGGCAGCGCCCTGAGCTGGGATGCCTCGGGCTGGATCGGCGGCGATGTCGACCGCTTGTGGCTGCGCTCCGAAGGCGAACGCCTGAACGGCAAGACCGAAGAAGCCGAACTCCAGGCCCTGTGGGGTCATGCCATCAGCCCCTGGTGGGACGTCGTGGCGGGCGTGCGCCAAGACTTCAAGCCCGGCGACCCGCAGACCTGGGCCGCCTTCGGCGTGCAAGGCATGGCGCTGTACAACTTCGAGGCCGAGGCCACCGGGTTTATCGGTGAGAACGGCCAGAGCGCGGCGCGCCTGGAAGGCGACTACGACATCCTGCTCACCAATCGGCTGATTCTCCAGCCCACCGCCGAGGTCAACTTCTACGGCAAGAACGATCCCGCCCGCGGCGTTGGCTCAGGGCTGTCTGACACTGAACTCGGCGTGCGGCTGCGTTATGAGATACGCCGCGAGTTCGCGCCCTACATCGGCGTCACCTGGAACCGGGTTTATGGCAACACCGCCGATTACGCTCGCGAGGAAGGCGAAGACCGCAGCGAAGCGCGCCTGGTACTGGGGCTGCGGATGTGGTTCTGAGCCACTGGGCTGATTCACTGAAAACCAAAAAAACCAAGCTGTAGGAGTCCTTGCATGTCCTTCATCAAAACCGCTGTTGTCGCTGTCGCCCTGTCCACCGGCCTGTTGGTCAGTGGCCTGGCCCAAGCCCACCCGAAACTGTTGTCTTCCAACCCCGCTGAAGGTGCCGAAGGGGCGGCACCGGCGAAGATAGAACTGCATTTTTCCGAAAACCTGATGACCAAGCTCTCCGGTGCCAAGCTGTTGATGACCGAGATGCCTGGCATGGCGGCCCATTCTCCAATGCCGATGCCGTCCAAGGTTTCCGGCAGCGATGACCCGAAAACCATGGTCGTCACCCCGAACACTCCACTCACCGCAGGCACCTATCAGGTCCAGTGGCGCGCGGTGTCGTCCGACACCCACCCGATCACCGGCAACGTCACGTTCAAGGTGAAGTGATTCGATGAGCGACTCGATCAACATCGCACTGCGCTTTGCCCTGTACCTGGATTTGATGTTGCTGTTCGGACTCGCCGCTTTTGGTCTCTATAGCCTACGAGGCACGGAGCGCAAATCCGGCGTGGTGTTGAACCTCGAGTCGCCGCTGCTGACCACAGCGGTGCTCGGCGTGCTGCTGTCCGTAGCCGCCATACTGTCCATGGTCAGTGCCATGAGCGGTGCCACGGACTGGGCCGAGCTGCGCCCGCACATTGAAATGATGGTGCTGGAGACCGACATCGGCTTGAGCTGGATACTGCGCATAACGGCCCTGCTGTTGGCCGGTGTCGCCCTGATGTTCCATGAGCGCTGGCCTGGCGCCAGTCTGGCCCTGATCATGTTGGGTGGGGCCGTGGCGCTGGGGACATTGGCCTGGGCAGGGCACGGCGCCATGGACGAAGGTACTCGTCGTAGCTGGCATTTCATCACCGATTTCCTGCACTTGTGGGCTGCCGGTGCCTGGGTCGGCGCCCTGGCCGCGTTTGCCCTGCTGCTGCGTCAGGTAGAACCTCCATTGCAAGTACTGGCCCGGGCACTGATCGGCTTTGAAACCGTCGGAGCGGTGATTGTGCTGGTCATCAGCGTGACGGGGGTGGTGAATTATCTGTTCATTGTCGGCCCAAGCGTCGAAGGACTGCTGCTGGGCACTTATGGTCAGTTGCTGGCGCTCAAGCTCATCCTGTTCGCGGCCATGCTGGTGTTCGCCGCGCTCAATCGCTTCCATCTCAGCCCATTGCTTGAACAGGCCCGGCAGACCGGCGAGCACGGCGTTGCTGTCAATGCACTACGGCGCAGCATGGTCCTGGAATTTTCGGTGGCGGTGGTCATTCTGGGATTGGTGGCATGGCTGGGTACGCTAAGCCCGGAAATGGACTGAGCCGAGGAATGCTCTCTCACCACGACGTCGCCTTATCGACTGATTGCTGGCGTATTTGATTTCTCAATAATCCCAGCAGTTTTCAATTTGCCAGCGACCCGCCATCCCCGTCTAAATGGAGCTTTGCATCGCCAAGGCTCTGTCATGGAAAACGTTCGAACTTCAAGCACTCAAGCGACCTGGCTGATGGTCAGCGTGGTATTGGTAGCGTTGAACCTGCGGCCCTCGATGGCGGCGATCGGGCCGTTGTTGGCGGCCATTCGCGGCGAGGTGCCGTTGAGTTTCAGCACGGCGTCGCTGCTGACCATGTTACCGGTCATGGCCATGGGCCTGGCAATGTTCCTGGGCATGCGCATTGCCCTGCGCATCGGGGAGCACCGCGCCATTGTGCTGTCACTGATGGTGATTGGCATCGCCACTGCCTCGCGGTTGTACCTGGACAGCGCCGCCGGGTTGATTGCCAGTGCGATCGTGGCCGGGATGGGAATCGCCCTGATCCAAGCCGTGATGCCTGCACTGATCAAGTCGCGCTTCGCCGACAACGTTTCCCTGTTCATGGGGTTGTACGTGACCGCGATCATGGGCGGAGCAGCAATCGCCGCGGCGTTTTCACCATTCGTGCTGGTCCAGACGGGCAGTTGGCGCATCGGCCTGGCGATCTGGGCGTTGCTGGCATTGGTCGCCCTGGGTTGCTGGTACGCTCAACGTTCAGCCATCCCGCCCTTGGCCGATGCTCCCTCGCGGCATCACGAATCGTTTTCCGGCAACCCACGGGCCTGGCTCCTGGCGATCTTCTTCGGCCTGGGCACCGCCTCCTACACCTGCGTGCTGGCCTGGCTGGCGCCCTACTACGTGGAAAAAGGCTGGAGCGAACAGCACGCCGGCCTGCTATTGGGTTTTCTCACCGCGATGGAAGTGGTGTCCGGCCTACTCACCCCGGCGATCGCCAACCGTAGTCGGGATAAACGCCTGGTCCTGGCGGCCCTGCTGGCGCTGATCATGATCGGTTTCTGCGGCCTGATTCTCAGCCCGCAACGCTTCAGTCTGTTGTGGCCATGCCTGCTGGGATTGGGTATTGGTGGACTGTTCCCGATGAGCCTGATCGTCTCGCTGGACCATTTGGACAACCCACGCCGGGCCGGAGGCCTTACGGCGTTTGTGCAAGGGATTGGCTATTTGATCGCCGGGCTTTCGCCGATGATTGCCGGATTGATTCGCGACCAACTGGGAAGTTTTGAGTGGGCGTGGTGGTCGCTCACCGCAGTCATGGCGTTGATGATGGTGATGGTTTTACGGCTTGATCCGGACCATTACGGGCGGCATATCCGCTAGCGACGGGCGCTGCACCGCTACTTCGAGCCGGGGTAAAAACGACTGCTGAAATCTGCCAGGGCCTGGGCCTTCTCCATGGTCGCGCTTGATAGGCGCACTTGCAGCGCGTCTTCGTCAACGACAGCAATGGCGGCTGTATAAGACAGCAAATAACTGGAATAGCCACTCTTCCAGGCCAGCATGCCGACCGCCTTGGTCAATTCGCTCAGGGTCAGCGGCAGCGCATCTTCAATGGCGAACAGGCCAACACCATAGTTGGGGTCGAGCAACACCAGCCTGTCGCCCCCTCTTATGATGTAGCCGATGTGGTTGGTCAGCCATTTTGAGCTTTTCAGGTAGGACGCATAGCCCAGCACCGGGAACCATCCCGCCAGACTCAGGAGGACTTTGCAGCCCCGCGCTTCAAACTGGGGTTTATGCAGGTCACCGCAAACATCCGGGGTTCTCTGATACCGGCCCAGAACAGCTTGCAACGATTCGGTCGCCTTGAGTTTGGAGTTGATGCCCAGCAGGGCCGCCTTGGCTCTTTCAAAGGCGGTATGCTCGATCCAGTGGCCATAGGCAGGTTGCCCTTCCACGTCATAAGTGCCGACTGCACTGCTGACGATGGCGGTCACCCCCGCGCACCAGCCACCTTTGATATCAGCCTTGATGTCCTTGCCTTGGTCGAATGCAGCAAACTTGATGATCCGCAGCTTCATGGCCAGTCCCTTCCCTAGTGCACCCCGTCCGAGAAACAAGGCGCGAGCCTCAACAGTCTAGAAGCCACGGCTGTTTTTTCCATTCGAGGTAACGTCGCATCAGGGACAACGCCAGGCAGGCTCCGGATTGGCTCGATCACTTTCCCGCAGGCAAAAAAAAATCTGGAAATCCTCACTTTCGTGGGCCTTCCAGACGTTCAAAACTGCTAAAAATGGTGGGTCGTGTGGGATTCGAACCTACGACCAATTGGTTAAAAGCCAACTGCTCTACCAACTGAGCTAACGACCCGCTGTGTGGTGGCGCGTATAATACTGATTTCTAAGGACTATTCAACACTTAATTTGAAATAAATCAAAAATAAGGGGTTGGATCGCTCACACCCGCCGCTGCGAAGCCTTCTGCGCGCAGCCGGCAGCTGTCGCACTTGCCGCAGGCGCGGCCCTGATCGTCGGCCTGGTAGCAGGAAACGGTCAGTCCGTAGTCCACGCCAAGCTTCACGCCCGCCTTGACGATCGCGGCCTTGCTCAGATTCTGTAGCGGTGCCTGGATACGGAAACCCTGCCCCTCTACACCCGCCTTGGTCGCCAGGTTGGCCATCCGTTCGAATGCTTCGACGAACTCCGGACGGCAGTCCGGGTAGCCGGAATAATCCACCGCGTTGACCCCGATAAAGATGTCACGGGCACCCAGGACTTCGGCCCAGCCCAAGGCCAGGGACAGGAACACTGTGTTGCGCGCTGGTACATAAGTGACCGGGATGCCTTCGCTCGGCGTCTCGGGCACGTCAATGGAACTGTCGGTCAAGGCCGAGCCGCCGATGCCGTTGAGGTTCAGGCCGATCACCTTGTGTTCCACCACGCCCAGGTCGCGGGCCACTCGCTCGGCGGCCTGCAGTTCGGCGCGGTGACGCTGACCGTAGTCGAAACTCATGGTGTAGCAACGGTAACCTTCAGCGCGGGCCATGGCCACGACCGTGGCCGAATCCAGGCCGCCGGACAACAGGATGACCGCACGTTTTTCCACTGTGTTCGATTGCTCTGTCATATCAGCGCCCCGGCTCGTCGTTCCAAAGATATTTATGCAGCTGCAATTGCAGGCGCACCGGCAGGTTATCCGCCACCACCCAATCCGCCAGATCGCGAGCGTTCAAGTCGTGATGGCTCGGGGAAAACAACACCTCCCCCGCCCGCTGCTCCAGCCCGTACTGAATGAGCTTGGATACAGCCCAGTCGTAGTCCTCACGCGAGCAGATCACGAATTTGACCTGATCATTGCGCGTCAGCAGCTCGATGTTTTCGTAACGGTTGCGATGCGCTTCCTTGGAGCCCGGGGTTTTCAGATCCAGGACACGGCTGACCCGCGTATCGACTGCCGAGATGTCCAAGGCGCCGCTGGTTTCCAGCGAGACCTCGTAACCGGCATCGCACAGCCGCTTGATCAAGGGAATGGCATTGGGTTGTGCCAGTGGCTCGCCGCCCGTGACGCAGACATAGCGCGGACGATAACCGGCCACTTGCTCAAGGATGTCGTCGAGGGTGCGCAAGGTGCCACCGCTGAAGGCATAGGCACTGTCACAGTATTGGCAGCGCAACGGACAACCGGTGAGGCGCACAAAAACCGTGGGCAGCCCGGCCGTTCGCGTTTCACCCTGTAACGAGTAAAAAACTTCGGTGATTCTCAATGTGTCTTGCATAGTCGCCACGGGCGTAACAGCTAAACAGGCTGTCCGCCTCCGTCAGGCACTTCAAGGAACCCCGCCAACGCGTAGATCCCAAGAAGCGTGTTTCATAAAAGGGCGTGAATTCTAACGAAAAAACCCGCGACAGGCGCGGGTTTCTTCAATATGGTCAAACTGGTTACATACGCTGCAGATCGCGCTGGGCCAGTTGAGCGGCAGAGGTGCCCGGATATTGGGCCACCACCTGCTGCAGAATGCCCTTGACCTTGTCGGTATGACCGAGGCGGCGTTCTACATCAGCCAGCTTGTACAGCGAATCCGGCACCTTGGCGTGCTTGGGATATAGCTGGGATACCTTGGCAAATGCCTGGCCGGCGCCTTGCAGGTCGCCCTTGGCCAGGTTCACTTCGCCCAACCAGTATTGGGCATTACCCGCGTACTGGCTGTTGGGGTATTTGCGCAGGAAAGCGGCAAAGGCCTGGCTGGCCTTGTCGAAATCCTTGGCCTTGATCAGGTCGAAGGCAGCATCGTAATAGAGCTTTTCCTTCGCCGGATCAGCCGGTTCACCACTGGCGGCAGGTGCTGCTGGAGCAGCAGCCCCCGCGCCTGCGGCTGCACCGGGGGCGTTCAAGTCGCCACCGGCAGGAGAATTCTCAGGAGTCGCGGCTGGTGCAACGCCGGTTCCTATGCGCCGATCAAGATCCTGGTATCGCTCCAGGCTTTCCTGCTTCATGCGCGAAATATCATTTTGCAGCTCTTCAATCACGCCTTGCTGGCGCGAGATCTGATCCTGCATTTGCTGCAGTTGGTTGAACAGCTGGCCCTGTGCCGAGACAGGGGCCGAAACCCCTCCCCCGGCATAGGCGCCGTTCGTACCGTAACCCGCAGGCGGATAACTGCTCCCGCTATTGTTATAGCCGGCATCGTTATCGACCACAGGAACCGCAGCCCACGCCGCAAGCGGCGCGAGGCTGAGAGCCAGAACAGTTACAGCACGACGGCACGTTCGCATGACGAATTACTTACGCAGTTCGACGCGACGGTTTTGAGCCCAGGACTGCTCGTCGTTGCCGGTAGCAACTGGACGCTCTTCGCCGTAGGAAACCAGTTCCAGCTGAGCTGGGGAAACACCTTGCAGTACCAGGTAGCGTTGAACGGCTTTCGCACGACGCTCGCCCAGTGCCATGTTGTACTCACGAGTACCACGTTCGTCGGTGTTGCCTTCCAGAACAACGCGAGCGCCGTTTGCTTTCAGGTCTTTGGCGTGAACGTCCAGAGCGCGCATGGCTTCTGGCTTCAGGTCCGAGCTGTCGTATTCGAAGTAGAAGGTGGTGATTGCGCGCAGAGCAGCTTCTTCGCTCAGGGAACCATCAACTGCACCAGTGTTTGCGCCGTAACCAGCGTTCGGATCAACAGCGCCTTCACCGGCGTTGTCGCCGCCTTTGGACGAGCAACCTACAGCTACAGCCATGGCCAGAGCCAGCGCAGCAAATTTACCAAACTTCAGCATTTCCATCGTGAAACTCCTAATGAACCCCAGTGTGTTAAGTAAAACGTATTGCGCCGCGTCAGTTCAGGTAAGGGGACCAGGACGGTTCTCTGACTTCGCCTTGTGCGGTAGGAAGCGGGAGCCTCACGCGTCCATTGATGGACACGAGCATCAAGACTCCCCGGCCCTGCTGGCGGGTGGCGTAGATTACCATGGTGCCGTTGGGCGCAACAGTAGGTGACTCGTCCAGAGTGCTATCAGTGAGGATTTTTACGCTACCGCGCTGCAAATCCTGGGCCGCCACCTTGAAATTGGTGAAACCGTCCTGGCGATGGATCATCACCAGGGTCTTTTCGTCCGCCGACAGTTTAGGGTTGGCGTTGTAGTTACCGACGAAAGTCACGCGTTCGGCACCGCCACCACCGGCACTGGTCTTGTAGATCTGCGGCTTGCCGCCACGGTCGGAGGTGAAGTAGATGGTCGAGCCATCCTTGCCCCAGAACGGTTCGGTGTTGATGCCCGGGCCGTTGGTGACGCGGGAGATCGAACGCGAAGCCAGGTTCATCACGTAGATGTCCGGGTTACCGTCCTTGGACAGTACGAACGCCAGGCGCGAACCGTCCGGCGACCAGGATGGCGCGCCGTTCAGGCCTTCGAAGTTGGTGATCTGCTCACGGCGGCCGGTGTCGATGTGCTGCACGAAGATACGTGGACGCTTCTGCTCGAACGAGACATAGGCGATGCGCTTGCCATCGGGCGCGAAACGCGGCGACAGGATCGGCTCGCGCGATTGCAGCAGGGTCACCGCGCGGGCACCGTCATAGTCGGAGCGCTGCAGGGTGTAGCGGGTGTTGTTTTCCGAGAAGCGCTCGGCCGTCACGTAGAGCATGCGGGTAGAGAACGCGCCCTTGATGCCGGTGAGTTTTTCGAACGACTGGTCGGCGATGTAGTGCGCCATGTCACGCAATTGATCGACGCTGCCCGACACGCTGCCGGTCAGTACCTGTTGCTCGGTGGCGACGTTGAACAAGGCGTACTGCACTTGCAGGCGACCGCCGGCCGGAACGATGCTGCCGACCATGATGTACTGGGCGCCCAGGGCCTTCCAGTCACGGTAGATGACTTCGCTGGCCTGGGTCGGCAGGCTGATCATGTTCTGCTTGGGGATCGGCGAGTAGTAGCCCGAATTGCGCAGGTCGTTGCCGATGATTTCCGCCATGTCATCCGGCAGGACGCTGCCGCCCTGCCAGCCGAACGGTACGACGGCGATTGGGGTCGCCCGGTCGCTGCCGCTGGTGACCAGGATGTTCTTTTCATCCGCTACCGCTATCCCTGCCAGGCAGCAGATAACGACGAGCATTGATCGAAGAAGGTTTCTCACAAGGCTAGATCCTCAGGTGTGAATGTCATCTTGAATGAACGATAGGGAGCGAAGTCGCTCGGTTTCATTCCTTGCATTTCCGTCAATCGTCCAATGTTCTTGACCGCTGCGACCGCCGAAGCATCGAACGGGCCGTCACCGCTGGACTTGGCTACGCTGACCGAGGTAACCGTACCGTCGGGCAACATGCCGATTTGCAATACTACCGTCATGCCTTTGCGTGCCGAAGGTGGACGAGCCCAGCCTTCTGCCGCTCGGGCGCGAATCAGATCATCGAAACTGCCGGCGACTTCATCGCCCTGCTCGTCAGCCAATGCCTGCTGGCGCTCCGGCTTGTCGGAAAGCAGGTCTGCCAAGGCCTGGGCCTTCTTGTCTTCGGCAGATTTACGCGCTGCGTCCTGGGCCTTTTTCTTGGCGGCGTCGGCGGCGGCTTTCTTCTTGGCCTCTTCGGCGACTTTCTTCTTCGCCTCTTCAGCTTCAGCTTTCTTCTTGGCGTCTTCGGCCGCTTTCTTCTTCGCGTCCTCGACAATCTTTTTCTTCGCTTCTTCAGCGGCCGCTTTCTTGGCCTCTTCTTCAGCGGCTTTCTTGGCTTCTTCCTCGGCCTTCTTCTTGGCTATATCAGCCAATTGTTTCTCTTCTGCCTTTTTCGCCTCGGCGGCTTTCTTCGCGTCATCGGCTTTCTTGGCTTCGTCAGCCTTTTTCGCTTCGTCAGCCTTTTTCGCTTCGTCCGCTTTCTTCGCCTCGTCGGCCTTCCGGGCTTCTTCGGCCTTTTGAGCCGCTTCCTCTTTCTTTTGTTCCGCGGCCTTGATCGCTTCCTGCTCGACCTTCTTCTGCTCCATCTGCTCGACTTCAGTCTGCCGTGCGGCGGACTTCTTGGCCTCACCCGCCAGCTTCTGGTTGGTCTGGGTCGTGGCCTGGCTTTTGGACTTGAGCTGGTACAACGTCGCCTGCACGATCGGCTTGGCCGGCGGCAGCTCGGGCGTCATGGCAAAGCTGACGAACAGCATGCCAAACACCAGCACATGCAGGCCGATTGCCAGGACGCTGGGCCAGAAGTAGCTTTCCGAGGCGGAGGGCTCTCGCTGTTGCTGCATCAGGGGGCCTCGGTGATCAAGCCAACATTACCGACCCCGGCTTTCTGCAGACCGCCCATCGCACCCATCACGGCGCCGTAGTCGACGGTCTTGTCGCCGCGAATGAACACCTGGGTACGCTTGCCGGCGTCGTTGCCGACACGAATGATCTTGGTCACCGCATCGGTCATCTGCGGCAAGGTCATGGCCCGGTCCTGCTGCTTCTCGGTGTCGACTTCACTGCCAAGGTTCCAGTAATAGGTCTTGTCAGCCTTGATCGAAATGGTCAGGACCTGGGTATTGTTGTCCTGCGGCAAGGCTTCGCTGGAAACCTTGGGCAGATCGACCTTCACGCCCTGATTGAGCATGGGCGCGGTCACCATGAAGATGACCAGCAGCACCAGCATCACGTCGATGTAGGGCACCACGTTCATCTCGGCAACCGGCTTGCGCTTGTTTCGGGCTCGAGCGATTAAAGCCATTGGGAAATACCTGCTTATTCTTCGCTGGTGTGCACTTTACGGTGCAGGATCGCCTGGAATTCATCGGCGAAGGTGTAGTAACGACCGATCAGCGTTTCGCTGCGGGCAGAAAAGCGGTTATAGGCAATAACGGCCGGGATGGCCGCGAACAGGCCGATGGCGGTGGCGACCAGAGCCTCGGCGATGCCCGGGGCCACGGTGGCCAGGGTCGCCTGCTGGGCGGAGGCCAGGCCACGGAAGGAGTTCATGATCCCCCAGACGGTGCCGAACAGGCCGATGTACGGACTGACCGAACCCACGGTGGCCAGGAATGGCAGGCTCTGCTCGAGCTTTTCTTCCTCGCGGGAGATAGCCACGCGCATGGCACGGGCCACGCCTTCCATCACCGCTTCCGGGTCAACGCCCGGCTGCTGGCGCAAACGGGAGAACTCCTTGAAACCGGCGCGGAAGATCTGCTCGACGCCCGAATCCGGGTCCGGGTTGCTGCCCGCCTGGCGGTACAGCTTGGACAGGTCGATACCCGACCAGAAGCGCTCTTCGAAGGTCTCCAGGGCACGGCGACCGGCGCGCAGCAGGTTGCTGCGCTGAAAAATCATGATCCATGAGGTCACCGATGCGGCTACCAGGGTCAGCATTACCAGTTGCACCACGACGCTGGCATTGCTGACCAGGCTCCACATGGAGGTATGGTCGACGACGTTAGCTTCCACGCTTTATCTCCTGCTCTGAGTGTGTACCCGCGCCGCTCACGCCGGCAAAGGCCGCACGTAGAGCTTCGGGAATGGCCCGGGGTTTCAAACTATGGGTGCGCACACAGGCCACCAAAAACTGCCCCTCGCAGAGCAGCACATTATCCGCAGCCCGCCTGACCTGCTGCTTGAAGCGCAGGCTGACGCGGTTCAATTCGATGACATCGGCACTTACCACGAGTTCGTCGTCCAGTCGCGCCGGCGCGTGATAGCGCGCTTCGCTGGAATGCACGACGAATAACAGGTCCTCCCCTGCCAGCGCGGATTGGGCAAAACCCAGTTCCCGCAGCCGTTCGGTTCGAGCCCGTTCCATAAACTTGAGGTAATTGACGTAGTAAACGATGCCGCCGGCATCGGTGTCCTCGTAATAAACGCGACAGCGATGTGCGAACGACTCCAGCCCGTTTTGCGCGCGCATACTCTAGTGCTTACTCCTCAGGTTGCCAATCGGCCAGGCAACTGTTTTTTCATTCTCGAACGCATTGACGCTCCAGGCGTGGTCTGGGACAGCACCAGCCGGAAAAAAGTCGGCGCAAAGCGTTCGCTCAATCGTCCACGGCATCGAGGAATTCGTCTACCACTGGCATCTCACCCATTCGTGTCGGGATGTTTAAGCCAAAATGCAGATAAGCATGGCGGGTCACCACGCGCCCGCGCGGGGTACGCATGATATAGCCCTGCTGGATCAGGTACGGTTCCAGCACATCTTCGATGGTGTGCCGTTCTTCACTGATGGCCGCCGCCAGACTGTCCACACCCACCGGGCCACCGTCGAATTTCTCGATCATGGTCAGCAGCAGGCGCCGGTCCTGGTGGTCGAAACCACGCTCGTCGATGTCCAGCAGGTTCAGCGCCAGGTCAGCGATCGGCTTGGTGATATGGCCCTTGGCCCGGACTTCGGCAAAATCCCTTACCCGGCGTAGCAGGCGGTTGGCGATTCGTGGCGTGCCCCGGGCCCTACGGGCGACTTCATAGGCGCCGTCCGGGTCCAGCGGCAAACCGAGAATGCCCGCCGAACGGCTGACAATCGTCGCCAGGTCTGCGTTGCTGTAGAACTCCAGCCGCTGCACGATCCCGAAACGGTCGCGCAGCGGGTTGGTCAGCATGCCGGCGCGAGTGGTGGCACCCACCAGGGTGAAGGGTGGCAGGTCCAGCTTGATGGAGCGCGCCGCCGGCCCTTCGCCAATCATGATGTCGAGCTGGAAATCTTCCATGGCCGGGTACAACACTTCCTCGACGATCGGTGACAGCCGATGGATCTCGTCGATGAACAGCACGTCATGGGGCTCAAGGTTGGTCAGCAGCGCCGCCAGATCACCCGGGCGTTCGAGAACAGGGCCGGAGGTGCTTTTGATCGACACGCCCATTTCCTGGGCAATGATATTGGCCAGGGTAGTCTTGCCCAGGCCCGGCGGGCCGAAGATCAAGGTGTGGTCCAACGACTCGCTGCGTCCACGGGCGGCCTGGATGAACAACTCCATCTGCTCGCGCACGGTCGGCTGGCCGATGTAGTCGGCCAGGCTGACGGGGCGAATCGCACGGTCCTGGACGTCCTCGCGGTCACGAGGAGCACTCGTGGCAGCGATCAGGCGATCAGCTTCTATCACTTAGATCATCCCCTTCAGGGCGCGACGAATCATGTCTTCGCTGCTCAAGCCTTTTTCCTTGATGGCGGAAACCGCCTTGCTGGCTTCCTGCGGCTTGTAACCCAGGGAGATCAGCGCGCTGACCGCATCGTTTTCAGCATTATTGACAGGCACCGGCGCGTCTGGCTGGTTCGGCACCAGGGCGAACATGGCGGGCACAGCTTCCCAGGCCTTGAAGCGGTCCTTGAGTTCGACCAGCAGGCGCTCGGCGGTCTTCTTGCCCACCCCAGGCACCTTGGTCAGGGCCGAGGTATCCTGGGACTGCACGCAACGCACCAGCTCATCGACTTCCAGGCTCGACATCAACGCCAGGGCCAGTTTCGGCCCCACACCATTGAGACGAATCAGTTCACGAAAAAAGTCTCGCTCACGCTTGCCAACGAAACCATAGAGTAACTGCGCGTCTTCGCGTACGACCAAATGGGTGTGCAGCGTCAGCGGCTCGCCGACCGACGGCAGGCGGTACAGCGTGGTCATGGGCACTTCCAGCTCATAGCCCAGCCCGTTTACATCCAGAATCAGGTGCGGCGGCTGTTTCTCAGCCAGGGTGCCGCGCAAGCGTCCAATCACGTTTCAGATCCTTGGGGGTTGGCCAACCACTGGCTGGCGAGTAGCAACCCGAGCATAAAGGCCGACGACACAGGCGCAGAATTTGCTCGGGCTCTTGGATAATTGCGCTGATGCTATCAGAGACGCAGGCGCCCGCCACGACTGCGTGCGGTTCCCAGGCCATGAGGCAACAGGCTGGAGCGGGTATGGGCATGGCAGATAGCGATGGCCAAGGCGTCGGAGGCGTCGATCTGCGGCTTGCTCACCAGTTCCAGCAGGTGCATCACCATCATTTGCACCTGCTCCTTGTTCGCCGCCCCCGTTCCGACCACCGCTTGCTTGACCTGGGTCGCGGTGTACTCGGCGATCTCCAGGTTTTCTTCGGCACCGGCCACGATGGCCGCGCCCCGGGCCTGCCCTAGTTTCAGGGCCGAATCGGCGTTGCGCGCCATGAAGACCTTTTCGATGCCCATGGTGACCGGGCCGTAGGTCTGGATGACTTCACGCACGCCGCGATAAACAATCTGCAGGCGCTCATGCAGCTCACCGGCGCCGGTGCGGATACAGCCAGACGCGACGTACACGCAGCCGCGCCCGGTATCACGAACCACGCCATAGCCGGTGATGCGCGAACCGGGGTCGATGCCAAGGATTAAAGTCATAGCGCCTGCAGGTTGAAGAAGAAGTGCCTGGACCTGTGGGAGCGGGCTTGCTCGCGAAAGCGGAATGTCAGTCACACATGTATTGCCTGACACACCACCTTCGCGAGCAAGCCCGCTCCCACCCTAGTCATCAGGCATCAGGAAAAAAGTTATTGCACACAACAATATCAGCCAAGCTGCTCAGCCACGGACTCTGGAATATCGGCATTGGAATAAACGTTCTGCACGTCATCCAGGTCTTCCAGCATGTCGATCAGCTTGAGCACCTTTTCTGCGCCTTCGAGGTCCAGCTCGGCGCTGGTGGTCGGTTGCATCACGATTTCCGCGTCGGCAGGCTTGAACCCGGCTGCTTCCAGCGCGTTACGCACGGCGTAGAAGCTGGCGAACGAAGTGAACACGTCGAACGAGCCATCGTCGTGACTGACCACATCGTCAGCATCGGCCTCCAGGGCCGCCTCCGTCAGGGCGTCTTCGTCCAGGCCCGGGGCGAAGCTGATCTGCCCCTTGCGCTCGAACAGGTAAGCCACCGAGCCGTCGGTACCCAGGTTGCCGCCGCATTTGCTGAACGCGTGACGCACGGCAGCAGCCGTGCGGTTGCGGTTGTCGGTCATGCACTCGACCATCACCGCCACACCGCCCGGACCATAGCCTTCGTAGGTCAGTTCTTCAACGTTGTCAGCCTCGGTCGCACCCGCACCGCGGGCAATGGCCCGGTCGATGATGTCGCGGCTCATGTTGGCGCCCAACGCTTTATCCAGGGCCAGGCGCAGGCGCGGGTTGGAACCCGGATCACCGCCACCCTGGCGGGCCGCGACCGTCAGCTCACGGATCCACTTGGTGAAGATCTTGCCTCTCTTGGCATCCTGACGTTCTTTGCGGTGCTTGATGTTCGCCCACTTGGAATGACCTGCCATAACTCGCTCCGGTTTTTCTTTGAAACATTGCCCGCCCTGCATTTGTGCAGCGGCCAGCAATCGGAAATATCGACACCAATGAAAAGGCGCATCCGAAGATGCGCCCTCAGGTGCCGGTGTTACTCAGCCTTTGGCTGTTCGCGCAGACGAATATGCAGCTCACGCAGCGCCTTGGCGTCCACTTCGCCCGGAGCCTGGGTCATGACATCGGCCGCGCTCTGGGTTTTCGGGAACGCGATCACTTCACGGATCGACTGAGCACCGGTCATCAGCATCACCAGACGGTCCAGGCCGAAGGCCAGGCCACCGTGGGGCGGAGCACCGTACTTCAGGGCGTCCAGCAGGAAGCCGAATTTCTCTTCCTGCTCCGCTTCTTCGATGCCCAGCAGGCGGAACACGGCCTGTTGCATTTCCTTGCGGTGGATACGGATCGAACCGCCACCCAGCTCGGTACCGTTCAAGACCATGTCGTAGGCGCGGGACAGAGCGGTCGCCGGATTGGCTTCCAGTTCCTCAGGCGAGCACTTCGGCGCGGTGAACGGGTGGTGCAACGCGGTGAAGCTGCCGTCGTCGTTCTCTTCGAACATCGGGAAGTCGACGACCCACATCGGCGCCCATTCGCAGGTCAGCAGCTTCAGGTCGTGACCCAGCTTGATCCGCAGCGCGCCCAGGGCTTCGCTGACGATCTTGGCCTTGTCGGCACCGAAGAACACGATGTCGCCATCGACCGCACCCACGCGATCGAGGATCACGTTGAGGTTGGCCTCAGGAATGTTTTTCACAATCGGCGATTGCAGGCCATCGACACCCGCAGCGCGCTCGTTGACCTTGATGTACGCCAGGCCCTTGGCACCGTAGATGCCGACGAACTTGGTGTAGTCGTCGATCTGTTTGCGCGGCATGCTGGCGCCGCCTGGAACACGCAGGGCCGCGATACGGCATTTCGGGTCGTTGGCCGGGCCGCTGAAGACCTTGAATTCGACTTCCTTGAGCTGATCGGCAACGTCCACCAGTTCCAGCGGGTTGCGCAGGTCCGGCTTGTCGGAACCGTAGCGACGCATGGCCTCTTCGTAGGTCATGTGCGGGAACTCGCCGAATTCCAGACCCAGCACTTCCTTGAACAGGTTGCGGATCATGCCTTCGGTCAGGCCCATGATGTCTTTTTCATCGAGGAAGCTGGTTTCGATGTCGATCTGAGTGAACTCAGGCTGACGATCGGCACGCAGGTCCTCGTCGCGGAAACACTTGGCGATCTGGTAGTAGCGGTCGAAGCCGGCGACCATCAGCAGTTGCTTGAACAACTGCGGCGATTGCGGCAGGGCGAAGAAGCTGCCGGGGTGGGTGCGGCTCGGCACCAGGTAATCGCGGGCGCCTTCCGGCGTGGCGCGGGTCAGGATCGGCGTCTCGACGTCGAGGAAGCCGTTCTCGTCCAGGTAGCGACGGATGCTGGTGGTCATGCGCGAACGCAGGCGCAGCTTCTCGGCCATTTCCGGGCGACGCAGGTCGATGAAGCGGTAGCGCAGGCGGGTTTCCTCGCCTACGTCGGAGTATTCGTTGAGCGGGAACGGCGGGGTTTCCGCTTCGTTGAGCACTTCCAGCTCGTAGCCCAGCACTTCGATCATGCCGGACGCCATGTTGGCGTTGCCGGCACCGGCCGGACGCAGGCGCACCTTGCCGGTGATCTTGACCACGTATTCGCTGCGCACGCGGTCGGCGGTGGCGAAGGTTTCTGCACGGTCCGGGTCGAACACCACCTGGGCCAGGCCTTCACGATCACGGATATCGAGGAAAATCACCCCGCCATGGTCACGGCGACGATGGACCCATCCGCAAAGAGTAACTTCCTGACCTTCCAGGCTTTCGTTCAGTTGGCCGCAATAATGGCTGCGCATCATGGTAGTGGTTTCACTTCTCGTAATTCGACATTCGGTTGGAGGCCCTGCCCGTGCAAGAACCCGCGCGTGTTCAACTCAGTCAGCTTTGTCGCCACCGGCCAGGTTTTTCTTGGCGCCGGTCTTGAAATCGGTTTCGTACCAACCTGTGCCACCGAGGCGGAAACCAGGCATGGAGAGCATTTTCTTCAGTTCCGGCGCCTGGCAGGCAGGGCAGTCGACCAGCTTTGCATCGCTGATCTTTTGAATGACTTCCATCTGATGACCACAGGAAGCACATTGATAGTCGTACATCGGCATGGGGTTGTCTCGGCGATCAGGTTACTCGCGCAAAGACTGGGCTTTGCGGCAAAGGGCGAGATTATAGCCATTAAATGCAGCCTGTGCAGCCGTATGACCGCACAGGCTGCACCGTCAGGCTTGAGTCATCGACGAGGCCTGCCCGGTCAATGGTGGCCGGGGACTGCTACCCCGGTCTCCTTCAAGCTATGCACCACACAGACCACGCGCACCAGAGCACTGAAATTTCGTACCCCGCCATGACGCAGATGCACCTCTCGGTCCACGTGGGACAGCAAGGTGCTGATGGAGCAGCGGTTGAGCCGGGCCATGTCGCCGAGAATATCCCAATACACCTGCTCCAGCCGCAGGCAGGTGGCAAACCCGTTCAGACGTATGGACCGGGCCCATGGCCGGACAAGTTGCATGTCGAAGCCGCTGACGAACGGGTCGACACTGATGGATTGAAAGCGCCTCTGCACGCCTTCCCCGGGTTCTTTTCCTTGAATCATACCGTTGACACTCCTTTGCCATACGAGCCTTCCAGTTGGAACGACCAACCGTGACCCTATGGAAGCTCAACGGCACCGCCTAGATCCAGACGACTTTATGACCATCGACGTAGGACAAGCCAACAGCGGGCAGGCGACGAATTACGCGGTCCTACACCCAGCGTGCAGGCAATCGCCCCCTGTGACGAGGGAGCTTGCTCCCGCTGGGCTGCATAGCAGCCCTAACCCCTGTCAGACATTGGTCTTACAGCTGCTACGCAGCTGAACGGGAGCAAGCTCCCTCGCCACGGGGCACACAGTGCAGCCGCCTTATTGGTCTTCCAACAGCGAACGCAGCATCCATGCAGTCTTCTCGTGGACCTGCATGCGCTGGGTCAACAGGTCGGCGGTGGGTTCGTCGCTCACCTTGTCCAGTAAAGGGAAAATGCCGCGGGCGGTACGCGTCACCGCTTCCTGCCCCTCGACCAGTTGCCGGATCATGTCTTCGGCGCCCGGCACACCTTCCTCTTCCTTGATGGAAGACAGGCGCGCATACACCGAGTAGGCGCCGGGGGCTGGAAAACCAAGGGCTCGAATCCGCTCGGCGATCAAATCCACGGCCAGGGCCAGTTCGTTGTATTGCTCCTCGAACATCAGGTGCAAGGTCCGAAACATCGGCCCGGTGACGTTCCAGTGGAAATTATGGGTCTTGAGGTACAACACGTAAGTGTCCGACAGCAGGCGAGATAGCCCGTCGACGATGGATTTGCGGTCTTCTTCACTGATACCGATATCAATGGCCATGGTGGGTTGATCTCCTGATGGTGGTGAATTCGACAGCGGCTTTTCACTGCAGTGGATTTCGCCGCCCGCGGCCAGCGACAGATCGCCAGCCCTCCTGAACCGACAAGGCGGTGCGCCGACGGTTCCGACACGCAAGAGGAATTCAACGCTCTTTACCCGACAGCTTCAAGCGCGTGCTGGTCGTTTCCAGCCGACGAACAGCGCCGTACGCGCCCTCAACGAGTTTGAGAAGGCCCAGGCTTTACTGTTAAATAGGCAGTGTGTCGCTACGCCCATTCTCGCGGGCATGGCGCATAGGCTGATTCGGGTACGTGTCCACCGCCTCTTTTTGTTCCGAAGCGAACCGTCCTCGACCAGCTCTTCCTTGTGATCTGTCTAAACCGTGAGCCAATCAAAATGTTGAAAATCGTCCACTTGCTAATGGGCGCAGCTGCCCTGCTGCTGTCCTTCATCCCTAGCCTGGGTTCCGAAGCCACACCTTACCTGCAACATCCCGATGCACTGTACCTGGCCTTTTTTGGCCTGCTCAACCTGACCCTTGCGCCTGTCATTCCTTACTGGAACAAAGGTCCGCGCCATCAACTGCAAAACCTGGTCAGCGCACTGCTGGTGCTGGCCGTTGCCCTGCAAACCCTGGCATTGCTGGCGCCGATGCCGGAAATCGGTGGTCAACCGGCTATCCTGTTCAGCCTGGGCTCTGCCCTGTGCGCCGTGGCCCTGCACCTGGCCGTCAGCTTCTACAAGAAGTCGTCGCCGGCCGCCGCGCCGCAGCAATACGACATGTCCAACCGCGATACCGGCACCGTGAAGTGGTTCAACACTTCCAAGGGTTTCGGCTTCATCTCCCGCGACTCCGGCGATGACATTTTCGTGCATTTCCGGGCCATCCGTGGCGAAGGCCACCGCGTTCTGGTGGAAGGCCAGCGTGTGGAGTTCTCCGTGATGAACCGTGACAAAGGCCTGCAAGCCGAAGACGTGATCGCAGCGCTGCCACGCCGCTGATCAACGCCAATAAAAAACCGCGAGACAGCCTTGGCTGCTCGCGGTTTTTTATTGGCTGTCGCCTGGGGTCATTCAGTAATGGGGAGGCGGTGCTTCTTCTTCAAAAGATTCGAATTGCCCGGCCATCTCTTCCTGGCGCTTGAGCAAGGCCGCCATTTGCAACTGCAAACGCTCGACCACGCGTTGCTGCTCTACCAGCACGTCATTCAATGCCTGGATGGTGTCATCCTGAAACGCCAGGCGACTTTCAAGCTCGGTAACACGCTCATCAAGGTTCATGGCTTCAGCCCTCCAGAAACTTGAAATCATCGGCCAGGGCCATCCGCAGGCGTTCACGAATAGCCGTGACTTGCCCTTCAGTATAAGACCGGGCCGGATGTTTGCCCCAGACCGGCGCGGGCCAGGCAGCGTCATCTCGCTTGCGTACGATGACATGCATGTGCAGTTGGCTGACAACGTTACCCAACGTTGCGACGTTCATTTTGTCGGCATCGAACGAATCTTTCAGGGTTTCGGCCAGCGCCGTGGTTTCTTTCCACAACTGCTGTTGATCCCTGTCATCCAACTGAAACAATTCACTGATATTTTCTCGCCGCGGCACGAGGATGAACCAGGGGTAGTTGGCGTCATTGGACAACAGCAACCGGCACAGCGGGAAATCGCCGATAGGCAATGTGTCCTGTTGCAGTCGTGGGTCTAGGGCAAACACGGTGTGTACTCCTCGTCGCAAGTTCTGCCCTTGCTAGCCTGGTGGCTCGCGTCGGGCACAGGCCTCCAGCATACCTTTGAACGCCCTTTACTGCGTACTGTTCGGTCCCGACCTACATTGATTTGCAAAGAATTATCTTGCGCATGCTTTCTACCGGTGCAGCCCGCGCACTCATTCAGCGCAGGCAGCAGCGTCAGATCCTGACCGGTGCGGCGAGAAGTAACACAAACCGCGGAAACTGTAGGATTTTCGTACAGCTTGAAAATTTTTTGCACCAAAACAGCACAGAGCGTCTACGCTCAGTGCACGATGCATCCGGGATTTACTCACCCGACGGGGTGAACCGGTAACGTTTTTGGTTGTCTCGCAGGGTTTTCAGACGCCAAACACGGGAGCTGCGCAGCAGTCAACCTCATTTAAAACAAGGCCTTCGGCCCCCGGTTTCATGAGGTTTCACCGCACCCGCCGCTAAAATGTGAAAAAAATGTAAAGGAAATTCGGATTTGTGCATGCTTGTTGCATTCATCCTTGCATCGTCGAGGGGGTCCCGTTGGAAGCGCGGACCTTCAAGACCCGAAAACCAAAGTGGCAAGGCTGCCCTCAGGAGCTTCAGACGCGGTAATGACGGACTCTTTGCACCGATGCCGGAAAAAGAAAACAATATTAAAGTTGTGAATCCGCTTGCATCGGTTCAGCCCAAATACGACATGGATCGAGCCATTGGCGACACGGTCGTAAAGAAGCTGAAAGGTTGTATGGGCAAGTATCGCCAATAGGGTCGGCGTGATATAAGTTTGCGCCGGCACAATAAAGAAAGAGCCGCCCAGATAATAAAACAGGTGGGACGGCAGTACTCTTCTAAAACCAAAGGAGCAAATCACGATGCGCGTGATGAAGTGGAGCATGATCGCACTGGCCGTTGCAGCAGCAGCCAGTACTCAAATGGCTACGGCCGCACCTTTCGTAAGTGACCAGTCTGAAGCCAAAGGCTTCGTTGAAGATGCCAGCGCCAAACTGCTGCTGCGCAACTACTACTTCAACCGTGACCGCAAAGACGGCTCGACCGATCAGAAAGACTGGACCCAGGGTATCTGGGGTAACTTCAACTCCGGTTACACCCAAGGCACCGTTGGCGTCGGCGTTGACGCATTCGGTTACCTGGCAGTCAAACTGGACGGCGGCGACGGTACCGGCGGCACTGGCAACATGAGCCGCGACGCCGATGGCGATGTCAACGACAGCCAAGGCAAAGCCGGCGCAGCCATCAAGTTCCGCGTCTCCAAAACCGAACTGAAAATCGGTGACCAACAGCCAAGCACTGCTCCAGTGTTCGCTATCGGCGGTTCCCGCGTCCTGCCTCAGACTGCCAGCGGTTTCCAACTGCAGAGCAGCGAAGTCAAAGACCTGGACCTCGAAGCCGGTCACTTCTACTCGGGTACCAGCCAGGACCGCAACGCCCGTGACGGCGGCCTGTACGCAACCTACGCTGGCGTAGAAGCCAACACTATCGACTACGCCGGTGGTAAATATTCCTTCACTGACAACCTGAGCGCATCGATCTACGGCGCCCAGCTGGAAGACATCTGGAATCAATACTACGGCAACCTGAACTACACCATTCCAATGGGTGGTGATCAGTCGCTGAACCTGGACGGTAACATCTACCGCACCACCGACACCGGCAGCTCCAAGGCCGGCGACATCAGCAACACCGCGTTCTCCCTGGCAGCAGCGTTCTCGTTCCTGAAAGCGCACACCATCACCGTTGCCTTCCAGAAAATCAACGGCGACACTCCGTTCGACTACATCGGTGTGGGCAAGAACAACCGTGGCGGCGACTCGATCTTCCTCGCCAACTCCATCCAGTACTCTGACTTCAACGCCCCTAACGAGAAGTCCGCCCAGATCCGTTACGACCTGAAAATGGCCGAGTACGGCGTTCCTGGCCTGAGCTTCATGACCCGTTACGTTAAAGGTTGGGACATCGACGGCACCAACACCCCAGCAGGCAGCCCTTACGCTGGTCTGTACGGTGAAGACGGCAAGCACAACGAAACCAACTTCGAAGCCAAGTACGTTGTTCAGTCTGGCCCGGCAAAAGATCTTTCCTTCCGTGTTCGTCAAGCCTGGCACTACGCTAACGCTGACGAAGGTGAAGGCGACATCAAAGAGTTCCGCCTGATCGTCGACTACCCGATTTCGGTTCTGTAATCGCCGAAAGTTAGTTCGCGGTAATCAAAAAAGGCCCATCTTCGGATGGGCCTTTTTCATTGGAGCTACTTCATGGAAACCCTGACCAAAAGGTCAGGCAAGTATCAGCCTGCCTGCTTATAACTCAGGATTCCTGAACCACCCGAATCACTCGCTGCGGAAACGGAATATCAATCCCCGCATCTTTCAAGCGATCCCGTGCCAGCTCATTGAGCATGAACATCACGTTCCAGTAGTCCGCCGTCTTCACCCAGATGCGCAACGACACCGTGATCGAACTGTCGCCCAAAGTGGAAATCACCGCTTCAGGCGCCGGATCGGTCAATACACGCTCATCCTTCGCCAGATCCAGCAGCACCTGCCGGGCCTTTTGCAGATCGGCCTGATAGTCCACACCCACATCGAACACGACCTTGCGGGTCGGCTGACGATTGGTATTGGTGATGATGCCGTTCGACAGGTTGCCGTTAGGCACGATAACGGTCTTGTTGTCGCCGGTGCGCAACACCGTGTGGAAGATCTGGATGCTGTCGACCGTACCGGCGACGCCCTGGGCCTCGATCCAGTCGCCGAGGCGGAAAGGACGAAACAGCAGAATCAACACGCCGCCAGCGAAGTTCGCCAGGCTGCCCTGCAATGCAAGGCCGATCGCCAGGCCGGCCGCACCGATGGCCGCGACGAACGAGGTGGTTTCCACACCGATCATCGAAGCGACGCTGACGACCAACAGTATCTTCAGAATGATATTCGCCAGGGTGCTGATAAACCCCTGTAGCGCCAGGTCAGCGTTGCGCAGGGCCAGCAATGCGCCCAGCTTCTGGGTAACCTTGTTGATCAGCCACCAACCGATGGCCAGGGTGACGATCGCCAGCAGCACGCGGCTGCCATATTCCATGATCATCGGAATCCAGGCCTGGGAGGCCTTGACCAAGTGGTCCACTTCAGCGTTCAAGTCCATCTCACTCTCCTTATTCCTGTTGTCACTAAAAAGACTTGTGGCGAGGGAGCTTGCTCCCGCTGGCTGCCTACCAGCCCCTTATAGGTGGGCACTTCGCACCCAAGCGGGAGCAAGCTCCCTCGCCACAGGATCTGCGTACAACTGAAGTATCAGTCGCGGAAGTTATTGAATTGCAGCGGCATGCCGAATTCCTTGCCGCGCAAGGCGGCGATGGCTTCTTGCAGGTCGTCACGCTTCTTGCCGGTCACACGGACCTGCTCGCCCTGGATGGCGGCCTGGACCTTAAGCTTGGCGTCCTTGATATGGGCGACGATTTTCTTCGCCAGTTCCTTGTCGATGCCTTCCTTGAGCACGGCTTCCTGCTTCACCACCTTGCCCGACGCGTAGGCGTCCTTGACCTCGAGGCACTGCACGTCGATCTTGCGCTTGACCAGCGCCAGCTTGAGGATCTCGATCATCGCCTCAAGCTGGAAGTCGGCCTCGGCGGTCAGGTTGACGGTCAGTTCTTTTTCCTTGAACTCGAAACTGCCCTTGCCCTTGAGGTCATAGCGACGGTCGAGTTCCTTGACGGCGTTTTCAACGGCGTTGGTGACTTCGTGTTTGTCCAGTTCGGATACCACGTCGAATGACGGCATGTAGTGTTCTCCAAATAAAAAGGCGCGCCCGTAACGAAGGCGCGCGCTTGGCTTGTGGTTAAAATCGGGCTCATTATAACGGGTCTTTCCCGTCGACACTGCGAGCCCTGAGATGCCTGCGCCAATCCGAGTGAAAAACTGATGTCCACCCCCTGGCACGTCCTCGGCGCCGGTAGCCTCGGCACGTTGTGGGCCACCCGCCTGGCCCGGGCCGGCCTGCCGGTGCGACTGGTGCTGCGAAACGAATCCCGCTTGCAGGACTATCGCGCCGCCGGTGGCCTGACGCTGGTGGAACAGGGCCACGCCCAGTCCTACCCGGTGCCCGGCGAAACGGCGGACAGCGCCGAGCCGATCAAGCGCCTGCTGCTGGCCTGCAAAGCCTACGACGCAGAAGCCGCCGCGGCTTCGGTGGCCCATCGCCTGGACGCCGACTCGGAGCTGATCCTCTTGCAGAATGGTCTCGGCAGCCAGGACGCGGTGGCAAACCGAGTGCCCCAGGCGCGCTGCATCAGCGCCTCCAGTACCGAAGGGGCCTTTCGCGACGGTGACTGGCGCGTGGTCTTCGCCGGTCACGGCTACACCTGGCTCGGCGACCCCGCCCACCCGGTGGCGCCGTTCTGGCTGGACGACCTGAGCGCCGCCGGCATCCCCCACGAATGGAGCGCCGACATCCTGACCCGGCTCTGGCGCAAACTGGCGCTCAATTGCGCGATCAATCCGCTGACCGTACTGCATGACTGCAACAATGGCGGCTTGCGGGAGCATCGTTGCGAAGTCGCGACGCTGTGCGCGGAGCTCACCGACCTGCTCGAGCGCTGCGGCCAGCCGGCTGCGGCCGAGCACTTGCAATCGGAAGTCGAACGGGTGATCCAGGCCACCGCCGCCAATTACTCCTCGATGTACCAGGACGTCAGCCACCGACGCCGCACCGAAATCAGCTACCTGCTCGGCCATGCCTGCAAGGCGGCCCAGCGCCATGGGCTGGTGGTGCCGCACCTGGAGCAACTGCGACAGCGACTGATTGTCCACCTGGACAACCTCGGATTGCCCAGCGACTGAGCAGCGGCTACGCTGGCCTCGTGTTCCTTTGCAGCGACGACTCTGATGCCATTGCGCCAGCGCCTTGAAAACCTCCCGGTCGGCCAGAAACTGTTGGCCGCCCTGTTGGTGCTATTGACCACCGTTCTCCTGGTGGCCAACCTGACCTTTATCAGTGCCGCCTATTACATTTCCCAGGAAAGCATGGCGCCCCAGGCGTTGCAGACCATCGGCCGGCTGGTGGCGAACCCGAGCCTGATCGCCGACGCGCTGCAATCGCCGCAAACCGCCAAGCGCCTGCTCGATGAACTCAACAGCTACGCACCGCTGCGGGCGGCGGCCCTGTATGACGGCGAAGGCGAACGCCTGGCACAGCTGCAACAGGGCGATAAGCTCAAGTTGCCGGACCATTTCCGTCACATGCAGAACTGGCAGGCCGGAGAGTTCCGCAGCAATCAGGTGATCACCCTGCCCCGCCCCGGAACGACGCCGGGCCACCTCCTATTGGTAGCCAGCAGCGAACTACCGACAGCGTTCTATACCGGCACCCTGACCGCCAGCCTCGGCATCCTGATATTCAGCGTGCTGCTCTGGCTGGTGATTGCCCAGCAGATCAAGCGCCTGATCACCCAGCCGATCCATCAACTCGAAGAGTTGTCACGCCAGGTCACCCGCGAAGAAAACTATGCTCTGCGCGCCGCCCGGGGCAACCACGATGAGATCGGCAGCCTGGCCGAAGCGTTCAACACCATGCTGTCGCGGATCGAAGCCCGTGAGCAACAGCTCAAGCGCGCCCGGGACGACTCCCAGGCTGCCTACGATCAGGCCCAGGGCCTGGCGGAAGAGACCCGTCACACCAACCGCAAACTGGAGCTGGAAGTCCAGGTGCGCAGCAAGATCGAGAAAAAGCTCACGGGCTTTCAGAATTACCTCAACAGCATCATCGACTCCATGCCCTCGGCGCTGATCGCCCTCGACGAGCAGCTCTACGTGACCCAGTGGAACCAAGAGGCCAGTGCGCTCTCCGGTACCCGCCTGGACGAGGCGCTGAACCAGCCGATCTTCCTCGCCTTCGAACCGCTCAAGCCGTACCTGCCGCAGCTCAAGCAGACCGTCGAGCAGCACACGGTGGCGAAGATCGAACGGGTCACCTGGACCAAGGACGATGAAGCCCGGCACTACGCCCTGACCTTCTACCCGCTGATGGGCGGCGCCGGGCGCGGGGTAGTGATCCGCATCGATGACATCACCCAGCGCCTGTCGCTGGAAGAAATGATGGTGCAATCGGAAAAAATGCTCTCGGTCGGTGGTCTCGCGGCAGGCATGGCCCACGAAATCAACAATCCGTTGGGCGCGATTTTGCACAACGTACAAAACATCCGTCGGCGGCTGTCGCCGGAACTGCCGAGGAACCTCGAACAGGCCGAGCAACTGGGCATCGAGCTGCAAGTGGTCAATCGCTACCTGGAAGGCCGGGACATCCCGCAACTGCTCGACGGCATCCAGCAGGCCGGTGCCCGGGCGGCGAAGATCGTCACTCACATGCTCAGTTTCAGCCGCCGCAGCACGCGGCAGATGGCGCCTTGCGATCTACCGGCGCTGATCGACCAGGCGGTGGAGATCGCCGGCAACGACTTCGACCTAGCAATCGGTTTCGACTTCAAGGGCCAGGCGATCATCCGTCAGTTCGATCCGAACCTCGGCCCGGTGCCCGGCACGGCCAACGAACTGGAACAAGTGCTGCTCAACCTGTTGAAAAACGCCGCCCAGGCGATCCACCAACGCCAGGACGACAGCGAACCGGGGCGCATCATCCTGCGCACCCGCTTGAATCCGCCGTGGGCGGAAATCCAGGTGGAAGACAACGGCATCGGCATGAGCGAAAACGTGCGCAAGCGGACCTTCGAACCGTTCTTCACCACCAAAGAAATCGGTCAGGGCACGGGCCTGGGACTGTCGGTGTCATATTTCATCATCACCAATAACCACAAAGGCCAGATGGAAGTGCAATCGGCACCGGGCCAGGGCACTTGCTTTACCCTGCGCCTGCCCTTGGCCGGAACGTCCCTCACCCAGCAGGAAAACATACAACTGGAGCGCTGAGCATGGGCTTTCGCCTGTCGAAAATTTACACCCGCACCGGCGACACCGGTGAAACCGGGTTGGGCGATGGTCGCCGCGTGGCGAAGGACCACCCACGGATCGAGGCCATCGGCGAGGTGGATACGCTGAACAGTCAGCTGGGTTTGCTGCTGGCCGGACTCGACGCCGAAACGGCTCGTTACCCGGGGTTGAAGGAGATCAGCGAAGCGCTGGCGCCCTGTCAGCACCGGCTGTTCGACCTGGGCGGCGAACTGGCGATGCCGGCCTATCAGGCGCTGAATACGGCGGAAGTCGAGCGACTGGAAGCGGCCATCGATGCCTGGAACGAGGAATTGGGACCGTTGGAAAACTTCATCCTGCCCGGCGGCTCGACACTGATTGCCCAAGCCCACGTCTGCCGCAGCCTGGCCCGTAGCGCTGAGCGCCGCTGCCAGCAGTTGAACGCGGTCGAACCGCTGGCCGGGCCGGGGCTGGCTTATATCAATCGGTTGTCGGATTTGTTGTTCGTGGCGGCCAGGGTGATTGCCCGGCGCCAAGGGATTGCCGAGGTGCTTTGGGTGGCGGCGGCCAGGCCTGGGGATTGATCACAGATATCTGTTGCCTGTCAGGCCGTCTTCGCGGGCAAGCCCGCTCCCACAGTTGACCGAGTTCTTCAGGAGGAACGCGCTTCGACTGTGGGAGCGGGCTTGCTCGCGAAGAGGCCGGCAGCTACACCACCGAATCACCCCTCAGGCCAGAACGCCCGAATCCCCGCCACACCCTGCGCCCCGACTGCCCATGCCTTTTGCCGTTCCTGCGGCCCAACCCCACCCAACAGATAAACCGGCTTGTTGAAGCCCTCGATCAACCGCGCCGCCTCGTCCCAACCCAATGGCTGGGCCTCGGGATGGGTCTGGGTCGGTTGCACCGGCGAGAGCGTCACGAAGTCCACATCCATCTGTTGCGCCAGGGCCAGCTCCTCGGCGTCATGGCAAGACGCCGCCAGCCAGCGCTCCTTGCCGAACGGACGACCGGCCGCCGCGTGCTTGCGCAACTGCGCGGCGGTGATGTGCCAGCCTGCGGAAGGGAAATCCCCCAGCCACTCGAACGGCCCCTTGAGCATCAATTGCGCCTTTCCGGCGCACAGCCCCGCCGCATCCACCGCCAGGTCGCGGTATTGCGGGTCATAGCCGTTGGGTGCGCGCAGTTGCACCAGCTTGATCCCGCCCGCGATCGCTTTCTGCATGCCGCGCAACAGGGCCGGTGTCTCCAGGCCTTCAGGCGTGATCAGGTACTCACCCGGCAAACGGGCTGCCGCGACGATCGGCTGGTTGGCCGCCGGAAACTCATAGTTCGTCAGCTCGCGAGCTGTCACCCAGGCCAGCGGCTGGCCTTCGGCGCCATGGGGCTCACCCGTGAACGTCGAGACCTCCCAGACATCGAGCAATACCTGTTTATCCGGGTAATCGTGACGCACCTTGATCAACGGCCGGGCGGCGCCGACCACAATCCCCAGTTCCTCATGAAGCTCCCGGGCCAGGGCCGTCTCGACGGATTCGTCGGCCTCGACCTTGCCGCCGGGAAACTCCCACAGGCCACCCTGGTGCTGGGTGTCGGCCCGTCGGGCGATCAGGATCTTGCCGGCGGCGTCGCGGATGACCGCAGCCGCTACATGGACTCGTTTCACTGCGCAGTGTCCTCCAGGCCGGCCGCCTGCCACGCCTTGAACGCCGGCCATTGATAAAGGGTTTCGACTTGGGCTGCATTCACCGTGGGCAGTTCACCTTAAAAGTGTGCAGTCGCTGTGCCGCCATCGTCGGATCGCCGCCCGGAGCAGGCTCGCTCCCACAGGGGATTTGTTGAATGATACACAACGTGTTCACACCAACGATCTACTGTGGGAGCGGGCTTGCTCGCGAATGGGACGACTCGGTCTTAAGTCCGATACTCCGCGTTGATCTTCACGTACTCGTGGGACAGATCAGTCGTCCAGATCGTTTCGCTGCAATCACCACGTCCCAGCTCGATGCGGATAGTGATCTCTTCCTGCTGCATCACCGCCGCGCCCTGGGCTTCGGTGTAGGTCGCAGCACGAGCACCTTTGCTTGCGATGCAGACTTCGCCGAGGAACACGTCGATCTTGCTCACGTCCAGGTCCGGCACGCCGGCACGACCGACGGCAGCGAGGATCCGGCCCCAGTTCGGGTCGGAGGCGAACAGCGCGGTCTTGATCAGCGGCGAGTGCGCCACGGTGTAGCCGACATCCAGGCATTCCTGATGATTGCCACCACCGTTGACCTGCACGGTCACGAACTTGGTCGCGCCTTCGCCGTCACGGACGATGGCCTGTGCCACTTCCATGCAGACTTCGAACACGGCCTGTTTCAGGGCAGCGAACAGCGGGCCGCTGGCTTCGGTGATCTCAGGCAGGTTGGCCTTGCCGGTGGCGATCAGCATGCAGCAATCGTTGGTGGAGGTGTCGCCGTCGATGGTGATGCGGTTGAACGACTTGTTGGCGCCGTCGAGCATCAGGTCTTGCAGGACTTGCCGCGAGACCTTCGCGTCGGTGGCGATGTAGCCGAGCATGGTCGCCATGTTCGGACGGATCATGCCAGCGCCCTTGCTGATACCGGTGACGGTGACGGTCACGCCATCGTGCTGGAACTGGCGGCTCGCGCCCTTGGGCAGGGTGTCGGTGGTCATGATCCCGGTGGCGGCCGCGGCCCAGTTGTTCTCCGACAGGTCGTCAAGAGCAGCCTGCAACGCGCCTTCGATTTTCTCCACCGGCAACGGCTCGCCGATCACGCCCGTGGAGTACGGCAGCACCTGGCTGGCCTCGACACCGGTCAGCTCGGCCAGTCTGGCGCAGGTGCGCTCAGCGGCGGCCAGGCCTGGCGCGCCAGTGCCGGCGTTGGCGTTGCCGGTGTTGGTCAGCAGGTAGCGCACCGGCCCCTGCACGCGCTGCTTGGCGAGAATGACCGGGGCTGCGCAAAAGGCGTTGAGGGTGAACACACCGGCCACCGTAGAGCCTTCGGCACAACGCATCACCACCACATCCTTGCGCCCGGGGCGCTTGATGCCCGCCGAAGCGATACCGAGTTCAAAACCGGCAACCGGGTGCAACGTTGGCAACGGACCAAGACCAACAGCCATGAATGCGCTCCTAAATAGATGTATGTCTGCGCCGTCCTCATCGGAACGGCGAATCAAATGGCAAAACGCCGCGAGCCGTTTGAAACCGGTCGCGGCGTGGGTGGTTCAGCGTTGGAACGGGCTTATTGGATCTGCCCGTGGCAATGCTTGTATTTCTTGCCCGAACCGCAGTAGCACAGTTCGTTTCGGCCCAGCTTCTGTTCGTTGCGCACCGGCGCGGTCGCCAGGGCAACATCCACATCGACGCCCTCTTCGGCGGCCACTTCCAGGCCAGGGGCTTCGGCGTGCTCGAACTGCATGCGGGCGGCCAGGGCTTCGGCTTCCTGGCGCAGGCGTGCTTCTTCTTCGGCCGGGTCTTCGCGGCGGACCTGAACGTGGGACAACACACGGATCGAGTCGCGCTTGATCGAATCCAGCAGATCGGAGAACAGCGTGTAGGACTCGCGCTTGTACTCCTGCTTCGGGTTCTTCTGGGCATAACCGCGCAGGTGGATACCGTGACGCAGGTGGTCCATGGTCGACAAGTGGTCTTTCCACAGGTCGTCCAAAACCCGCAGCACAATCTGCTTCTCGAAGGAGCGCAGCGCTTCGGCACCGGCCTGGTCTTCTTTTTCGTTGTACGCAGCGATCAGCTCGGCCAGCAGCCGTTCACGCAGGGTCTCTTCGTACAGGTGATCATCCTCGTCGAGCCACTGCTGGATCGGCAGGGACACGCCGAAGTCGCTGCGCAAGGCAGCTTCCAGGCCCGCGATGTCCCACTGCTCCGGCAGCGATTGCGGCGGAATGTGTGCGCTGACGGTCGCGTTGAGCACTTCCTGGCGGAAGTCGGCGATGGTGTCGCCGATGTTGTCGGCGGCCAACAGGCTGTTGCGCATGTGATAGATCACTTTACGCTGCTCGTTGTTGACGTCGTCGAACTCCAGCAGTTGCTTGCGGATATCGAAGTTGCGCCCCTCGACCTTGCGCTGGGCCTTCTCGATGGCGTTGGTCACCATGCGGTGCTCGATGGCCTCGCCCGGCTGCATGCCCAGGGCCTTCATGAAGTTCTTCACCCGATCAGAGGCGAAGATGCGCATGAGGCTGTCTTCCAGGGACAGGTAGAAACGGCTGGAACCGGCGTCACCCTGGCGACCGGCACGACCGCGCAACTGGTTGTCGATACGCCGCGATTCGTGACGCTCGGACGCGATCACCTGCAAGCCGCCGGATTCGAGCACCTGCTGGTGGCGCTTCTGCCAATCGGCCTTGATCTGTGCGATCTGTTCCGGCGTCGGGTTTTCCAGGGAGGCGACTTCCACTTCCCAGTTGCCGCCCAGCAGGATGTCGGTACCACGACCGGCCATGTTGGTGGCGATGGTCAGCGCACCCGGGCGACCGGCCTGGGCGATGATCTCGGCTTCCTTCTCGTGGAACTTGGCGTTGAGCACCTTGTGCTCGATACCCTCCTTGGTGAGCAGGGCGGACATGTGCTCGGAGGTTTCGATGGTGGCGGTGCCCACCAGGATCGGACGCCCCTGGGCCATGCCTTCCTTGATGTCGTTGATGATCGCTGCGTACTTCTCTTCAGCGGTCAGGAACACCAGGTCGTTGTAGTCCTTACGGGCCAGCGGTTTGTTGGTGGGGATGACCACCACTTGCAGGCCGTAGATCTGGTGGAATTCGAACGCCTCGGTGTCAGCGGTACCGGTCATGCCGGACAGCTTGTTGTACAGCCGGAAGTAGTTCTGGAAGGTGGTCGAGGCCAGGGTCTGGCTCTCGGCCTGGATGTTCAGGCCTTCCTTGGCTTCGATGGCCTGGTGCAGGCCTTCGGACAAACGGCGACCCGGCATGGTACGACCGGTGTGCTCGTCCACCAGCACCACCTGACCGTCCTGCACGATGTATTCGACGTTGCGATGGAACAGCTTGTGGGCACGCAGGCCGGCGTAGACGTGAGTCAGCAGGCCCAGATTGTGCGCCGAATACAGACTCTCGCCTTCAGCCAGCAGGCCGACGCGGGTCAGCATGTCTTCGATGAACTGGTGACCGGCTTCGTTGAGCTCGACCTGGCGAGTCTTCTCGTCGATGGTGTAGTGACCGGCCTGGGTCACTTCGCCCTCGACTTCCTCGACGTGCAGCTTGAGCTGCGGGATCAGTTTGTTGATCTCGGTGTAAAGCTTGGAGCTGTCCTCGGCCTGACCGGAAATGATCAGCGGGGTACGGGCTTCGTCGATGAGGATGGAGTCGACTTCGTCGATCACGGCAAAGTTGAGTTCACGCTGGAATTTTTCTTCCAGGCTGAACGCCATGTTGTCGCGCAGGTAGTCGAAACCGAATTCGTTGTTAGTGCCGTAGGTGATGTCGGCGGCGTAGGCGGCGCGCTTCTCTTCCGGCGGCTGGAACGGCGTGACGACGCCGACGGTCAGGCCGAGGAATTCGTAGAGCGGGCGCATCCAGTTGGCGTCGCGGCGGGCCAGGTAGTCGTTGACCGTCACCACGTGCACGCCCTTGCCGGACAATGCGTTGAGGTAGACGCCCAGGGTCGCCACGAGGGTCTTGCCCTCACCGGTGCGCATTTCAGCGATCTTGCCTTCGTGCAGGGTCATGCCGCCGATCAACTGGACGTCGAAGTGGCGCATGCCCATGACCCGCTTGCCGGCTTCGCGGGCTACCGCAAAGGCTTCGGGCAGGAGCTGGTCAAGGGTTTCCCCCTTGGCGATGCGGTCCTTGAATTCGGCAGTCTTGGCGCGTAACTGATCGTCCGAAAGGGCCACCATTTGCTCTTCGAAGGCATTGACAGTCTGTACCGTCTTGAGCATGCGTTTGACTTCACGCTCGTTCTTGCTTCCAAAAAGTTTCTTTAACAAAGGCGCAAACATATCGGCAGGATCTTCCACACTAAAGGGATGGAGGGCGGCCCCGTGAGTCGCCCGTGCAGCCCTCATGGCCGCATGCGAACGAGCATTCTACCCGGAAACGATGGTGAGGAAAGTGGCGTTATTCCACGATGCTGGCACAGCGCTGTGACGGGGCCTGCTTAAAATAAGGGCTTTTGGGCGAACTTCAACCCATAAATTGCAGAACTTGCCAGTGTTTGTGTCAGTAAAGCGCCCAAGGTCGACTGCGCCGAGGCGTACCCAGTGCTTTCTGCTACCATGGCGCCTCTGTCACTTGTGGTATTCGTTCATGGCCTTTCGCCCTCTTCCAGCCAAGGCTCCCGCTGTCCTGTTGCGCGAAGCCAAACCGCTGAAAGCCATCTTCGGCCACGCCCGGCGCCTGGGCCACCTGCAGCGCCTGCTGGACAGCCAGTTGCAACCCGCCGCCCGCGAGCATTGCCATGTGGCGTCCTGGCGCGAAGGCTGCCTGCTGCTGATCGTCACCGACGGCCACTGGGCCACGCGCCTGCGCTACCAGCAGAAGCGCCTGCTGCGGCAGTTACAGGCGTTCGAAGAGTTCGCCAACCTAACGCGAATCCTGTTCAAGGTCCAACCGCCTGCGGTGCAGGCCCGTGCCAAAGGGCACACGTTGGATCTGTCCAGTGAAGCCGGCGCGACCATCCAGGCCACGGCCGACGGCATCAGCGATCCCCGGTTACGGGCGGCGCTGGAACGGCTGGCGGCGCATGCGCGGCCCAAGGCTTGAGATTTTGCTTATCGGTCAGATCGCTATCGCGAGCAGGCTCGCTCCCACAGGGGATCGCTGCTGCACATGAAACTTGTGCTAGCCGAAGGTCCACTGTGGGAGCGAGCTTGCTCGCGAAAGCGGCCTGTCAGTCAATGAGGAGTCAGCTGACCCGACGCCTTCGCGAGCAAGCCCGCTCCCACAAGGGATCTTCAGCGGGCACATAATCCGGGCACAGCCGAGTTCCCTGTGGGAGCGAGCCTGCTCGCGATAGGCGCAACTCAGTCCCCCGACTAACGGCGCTTACTGCCCCCCAGCAACGACCCCATCAACCCGCGCACCAGTTGCCGGCCCAATTGGTTGGCCGCCTGGCGCATCGCTGACTTCAATGCCTGCCCGGCCGCGGTGCCGAGGAACTCCCCCGCTTTATCAGCGAAGCTCGGCTCTTCGGCCTCCGGTTTGCCCGGCGCCGCTTCGGCCTGGGGTTCAAGCCCCTTGCGGCCCATCAGCACTTCATAGGCCGATTCTCGATCGATCGGTTTGTCATAGCGACCTTGCAACGGCGAACTGGCGATCAATCCGGCGCGCTCGGCCTCGCTCAGCGGCCCGATGCGCGATTGCGGCGGTGCCACCAGCACACGCTGGACCATTTCCGGCGTGCCCTTTTCCTGCAAGGTGCCGACCAGGGCTTCGCCGATCCCCAGTTCAGTGAGCACCGCCAGGGCATCGAATTGCGGATTGGGCCGGAAACCCTCGGCCACCGCCCGCAGGGATTTCTGCTCCTTGGCGGTAAAGGCCCGCAAGCCGTGCTGGATGCGCAACCCCAACTGAGCCAGCACATCGTCCGGCAAGTCACCGGGCGACTGGGTGACGAAATACACCCCCACTCCCTTGGAGCGGATCAGCCGCACCACTTGTTCCAACCGTTCCTGCAAGGCCTTGGGGGTGCCGGCAAAAAGCAGATGGGCCTCGTCGAAAAACAACGCCAGCAACGGTTTCTCCGCATCGCCGCGCTCGGGCAGTTGCTCGAACAACTCGGCCAACAGCCACAGCAGGAACGTCGCATAGACCTTCGGTGCCTCGTGGACCAACCGGCTGGCATCGAGCAAATGAATGCGGCCACGGCCATCGGCGGTCGGTTGCAGAATGTCTTCGAGCTGCAAGGCCGGCTCGCCGAACAAGGCATCCGCGCCCTGCTGTTCCAGTGTCGAGAGGCGTCGCAACAAGGCCTGGCTGGAACCTGTAGTCATCAGGGCCGCGTCGTCCCCCAGCAACTGCGGGTTGTCCTTGAGATGGTTGAGCAGCGCCTTCAGGTCCTTGAGATCCAGCAGCAACAGGCCTTCGCGGTCGGCGACCTTGAACGCCGCGTAGAGCGCCGATTGCTGGCTGTCCGTCAATTCGAGCAGGCTGCCGATCAACAACGGGCCCATTTCACTCAAGGTGGTGCGCAACGGATGACCGGACTGACCGTGGATGTCCCACAGGGTCACCGGATAAGCCTGGGGCTTGTGATTGAGCCAGGGCATCCCGGCGATACGCTCGGCGACCTTGCCCTGGGGGTTGCCGGCGGCGCCAAGGCCGCACAGGTCACCTTTGATATCCGCCGCAAACACCGCCACCCCGGCATCGCTGAACGCTTCGGCCAGACGCTGCAAGGTGACGGTCTTGCCGGTGCCGGTGGCGCCTGCCACCAGGCCATGGCGGTTCGCCAGACGCATGGCCTGGCCGATGGGCTGGCCGGCGAGGTCGGCCCCGATAACGAGTTGCGCTGAATCCTGCATTTGGTCACCTGTGGTTAATCTTTGACGCTGCCTGGTCGATAGCTAAAGCGACAGACCTCATCGAAAACAAGGTCGGATAATTCCCCAGGGAGAGCAGGAAGTATCAGCTTTATTTTCAGTCCGGGGTCATTTTGCGCTGCTTTACTGAAAAAGCACGCCTGGAAAAAAGACTTTAGCGGAACCCCGAACCATGAATAGAAATTTGCGCTTCAGCCATAAGATTCTGCTTGCTGCCGCCCTGATCGTTATCGCCGCCTTCGCCTCCTTCACGTTGTACAACGATTACCTGCAACGCAACGCCATCCGCGATGACCTCGACAGTTACCTGCATGAAATGGGCGACGTCACGGCGAGTAACATCCAGACCTGGCTGACCGGTCGCATCCTGCTGATCGAAAACCTGGCCCAGAACATCGCCATCAACCCGGATTCCAGCACTGTGACCCGCCTGTTGGAACAAAAAGCGCTGACGTCCACGTTCATGGCTTCCTACCTGGGGGATGCCCAGGGCAGCTTCATCATTCGTCCTGACGCAAAAATGCCCGACGGTTTCGATCCCCGGGTACGCCCTTGGTATAAAGGCGCGCAAAGCAGCAGCACCGCGACCCTGACCGAACCCTACATCGACGCCGCCACCGGCGCGCTGATCATCTCCATCGCCAGCGCTTCACGGAACGCCACGCAGAGCGTCGGCGTGGTGGGCGGCGACCTGAGCCTGCAAGCCGTCATCGACAACCTCAAGACCGTGGACTTCGACGGCATGGGCTATGCCTATCTGGTCAGCGCCGACGGCAAGATCCTGGTGCATCCTGACAAGAACCTGGTCATGAAGACCTTGAGCGAAGCCTTCCCCAAGAACACCCCGAAAATCAGCGACCAGATCACTGAAGTCGACGTGAACGGCCACACGCGCATCGTCACCTTCACCCCGATCAAAGGCCTGCCCTCGGTCAACTGGTACGTGGGGGTCTCGGTAGACAAAGAGATGGCCTACGCCATGCTCAGCGACTTCCGCACCTCGGCCGTCGTGGCGACAGTCATCGCCGTGGTGTTCATCATCGCGCTGCTGAGCATGCTGATCCGCCTGTTGATCCAACCGCTGCACGTCATGACCCGAGCCATGGAAGACATCGCCGACGGCGAAGGCGACCTGACCAAACGCCTGGTCATCCAGAATCAGGACGAATTCGGCATCCTCGGCACCGCGTTCAACCGTTTCGTGGAACGGATCCACCGTTCGATCCGCGAAGTGTCCTCGGCCACCGAACACGTCAACGAAGTCGCCTTGCGCGTGGTCAGCGCGTCGAACTCGTCGATGGTCAATTCCGATGAACAGTCGAGCCGCACCAACAGCGTGGCCGCCGCCATCAACCAGTTGGGCGCCGCCGCCCAGGAGATCGCCCGCAACGCGGCCCAGGCCTCCCATCAGGCCAGCGACGCCCGCGGCCTGGCCGAAGACGGCCAACAGGTGGTGGAGCGCAGCATCGCGGCGATGAATCGGTTGTCTCAGTTGCTGGGCACGTCGAGCACTAACATCGAATCGCTGAACAGCAAGACCGTGAACATCGGCCAGATCCTGGAAGTGATCACCAGCATTTCCCAGCAGACCAACTTGCTGGCCCTCAACGCGGCGATTGAAGCGGCACGGGCCGGTGAAGCCGGGCGTGGGTTCGCCGTGGTGGCCGATGAAGTGCGCAACCTGGCCCATCGCACCCAGGAATCGGCGCAGCAAGTGCAGACCATGATCGAGGAGCTGCAGGTCGGCGCCCGGGATTCGGTCACGACCATGAGCGACAGCCAGCGCCACAGCCAGGAGAGCGTGGAAATCGCCAACCTGGCCGGCGAACGCCTGAACAGCGTGACCCAACGCATCGGCGAGATCGACGGCATGAACCAATCGGTGGCCACCGCCACCGAGGAGCAAACGGCCGTGGTGGAGTCGATCAACGTCGACATCACCGAGATCAACACCCTGAACCAGGAAGGCGTGGAAAACCTGCAATCGACCTTGCGCGCCTGCTCCGACCTGGAACAGCAGGCGGCGCGGTTGAAGCAGTTGGTGGGGAGTTTCAGGATCTAAAGCACAACTGCATTTTATGTGGCGAGGGAGCTTGCTCCCGCTGGGCTGCGAAGCGCCCCAGGATTTTGCGGTCGCTGCGCAACCGAGCGGGAGCAAGCTCCCTCGCCACAGTTGTCTGGGTTGTCGCCCCCCCCACCACAACCCAACCGAACATCTATTCTTCATAAAGGTCAACAAAGGAGAACACTGACCGGAGGGATGTTCATCGTGCATATAGCGGACATAACCATGTTCTACGCCCCCGCCAGCGGTGGCGTGCGCACTTATCTGGATGCCAAGCACCGGCGCCTGGGCGACCGGCCTGGGATTCGCCACAGCCTGCTGATTCCAGGCGCGCATCTGAGCGAGCATGACGGGATCTACAAAGTCCCGGCCCCTGCACTGCCTTTTGGCAAGGGTTATCGTTTCCCGCTGCGCCTGGCACCCTGGCGCAATGTCCTGCGTGATCTGCAACCGGACCTGATCGAAGTCGGCGATCCGTACCTCACCGCCTGGGCCGCGCTGGATGCCCGGCGCCAGCTCGATGTGCCGGTGATCGGTTTCTACCATTCCGACCTGCCACTGCTGGTGAGCAACCGCATGGGCAACTGGTTCACTCCCAACATCGAGGCTTACGTCAGCAAGCTCTACGGCAACTTCGACCGGGTGCTTGCCCCCAGCCAGGTCATGGCCGACAAACTGACCGGCCTGGGGGTCAGGAATGTCTACGTGCAGCCCCTGGGCGTGGACCTGCAAACCTTCAACCCGTCAGCCCGTGACCCGGAGCTGCGGGCCGAGCTGGGGATCGCCGAGGACACACGCCTGCTGATTTTCGCCGGGCGCGGTTCCAAGGAAAAAAACCTGCCGGTGCTGCTCAAGTGCATGAAACGCCTGGGCGAGCGCTACCACCTGCTGTTGGTGGGCTCGTCGATGCCGGCGGTAGTGCCGGATAACGTCACGGTGGTCGATGAATTCTGCCCGGCGCCGCAAGTCGCCCGGCTGATGGCCAGCGCCGATGCGCTGCTGCACGCCGGCGACCAGGAAACCTTCGGCCTGGTGATCCTCGAAGCCATGGCCAGCGGTATTCCGGTGGTCGCGGTGGCGGCCGGGGCGTTCACCGAAATCGTCCATGAAGACTGCGGCCTGCTGTGCGCGCCCAACAATCCACAGGCCATGGCCAACGCCGTGCGGCAACTGTTCTCGGAAGGCTGCCAGCGCCGGGGCCTGCTGGCACGGCGGCACGTGGAAAGGCATTACGCCTGGGACACCGTGGTCAACAGCCTGCTCGGGCATTACTACGCCGTGCTCGGCGCGCAGATCCCGATGCTGGCCAACGCTTGAGGCGAGGTCCCTGTCGATGAATCAATCGCCCAGCGTATTACTAGTGCTGCACGACGTGGCGCCGCAAACGTGGCCGGACTACCAGCCTTTTGTCGAAGCGGTCGATGCCCTCGGTCAGGTGCCGATGACCTGGCTGGTGGTGCCGGATTTTCATCACGCCAATGCACTGGAGGATCATCCGGACTTCCGTCGACTGCTCGACCGCCGGGTCGAACGCGGTGACGAACTGGTGCTGCACGGCTATTACCATTGCGACGACGGCCCGCCGGCCGTGCACCCCAAGGACTGGTTCATGCGCCGGGTCTATACCCATGAAGGCGAGTTCTATCACCTGTCCGAAGACGACGCCCTCGCCCGCCTGCGCGCCGGCATCGAACTGTTCCAGCGCTGCCAATGGCCGCTGCACGGTTTCGTCGCACCGGCCTGGCTGATGAGCGAAGGCACGCGCCAGGCCTTGCGTCAGTTGCCGCTGAGTTACACCAGTGACACCCAGCACCTGTATCGCCTGCCGGACTTCACCACCATTGACGCTCCCGGCCTGGTCTGGAGTGCCCGCAGCGCCTGGCGTCGTGGCTTGTCGAAAGTCATCAGCGACCAACGCGAACAACGCTGGCGCCAGGCTCCGGTGATTCGCCTGGGCCTGCACCCAGTGGACATGCGCCACGGGTTTTCCCGGGATTACTGGCTGCAAACCCTCAAGCGCCTGCTCGATGATGGTCGCGTGCCGATGACCAAGGCCGGCTGGCTGGCGACCCAGGGCCTGCGGGTCAGCAGCGCCGCATGAAACGGGCGCTCTGGCTGATTGCGGCGCTGCTCACGGCGCTGCTGGTGCCGTTGCTGGTGGGCGGCGGGGAAATGTGGGCGCGGGTCCAGCGCTTTCCCTTGCCGCTGCTGCTGATCATGTTCGGCATGATTGTCCTCTGCTGGGGCCTGAACTCCGTGCGCCTGCGCCTGTTGCTGGGCGAGCATCGGGGGCGCATCGGCGGGCTGAAAAGCATGGGCGTGGTGATGTCCACCGAGTTCGCCCTGTGCGCCACGCCCGGCGGCAGCGGCGGGCCGCTGACCTTGATGGCGCTGCTGGCACGCAACGGTGTGCGCCCGGCCCACGGCAGTGCGGTGTTTGCCATGGACCAGTTGAGCGATTTGCTATTTTTCCTTTGCGCCTTGGTCGGCATTCTGTTTTACGCGCTGTTCCAGAATCTGAGCCAGCGCATGGAATGGATGCTGACGTTAAGCGCGATTTCAATATTTGGCGGGCTGCTCGGCTGCGTGCTCGTGGCCCGCTATCACCGGCGATTGATTCTGCTGGGTGCTCGGCTGCTGTGCCATCTACGCGTCAAACCCGCTACCCGGCGGCGCTGGGCGCGCAAGATCCTGCACTTTCTCGCAGCGTTTACCGACACCCTGAAATTGCCACGCCGTACGCTGTTCCAGGTCTTCGGTCTGACCTGCCTGCACTGGGCACTGCGCTACAGCGTGTTGTACCTGGCGTTGAAAGGCTTAGGGGCGGATTTGCAGTGGGCCTGGAGCTTCCTGATCCAGATGCTCTCCCTCAGCGCCGGGCAATTCAGCCTGCTACCCGGCGGCGCCGGCGCGGCCGAACTGACCTCGGCGGCCCTGCTGGCGCCCATGGTCGGCAAATCCACCGCCGCAGCGGCGATCCTGATCTGGCGGGCGGTGACCTACTACTTTTACCTGGTGGCCGGCGGGCCGGTGTTCTTTTTGATGGTCGGGCGTCCGCTGATCAAGAAGCTGATGCGATTGCGCCAGGCGTGAAGTAAATCCCGGGAACTGCTCCCCCTGTGGCGAGGGAGCTCGCTCCCGCTGGGCTGCACAGCAGCCTCAAACCCAGGCGCCTCGGTGTGTCAGGCATGGACCCATGCAGGCTTAAATGGGGCCGCTTCGCGACCCAGCGGGAGCAAGCTCCCTCGCCACGGGGGTTAGTGGTTTGCTTAGGGCAGCGGTGTTATTCGGGGTTGTCCTGCGGATGCAACTGCTCCCACAACTCGGCGGCATCGGGAAACTCAGTGCCGTCTTCCGGGCTCAATTCTTCGGGGTCGAAGCGGCTCAGGCAGCCTTCACCCAGGGTGGCCGGTGCCTTGGAGGTGGCTTTGTCCAGTGGATCGGTCATGGCGAGCCTCATGAAAAAGGGCCTGGCGATCGCTCGTCCAGGCCCTTGGCAGTGTAGTCAGAACACCACGGTCTTGTTGCCGTGCACCAGCACCCGGTCTTCCAGGTGATAGCGCAAGCCCCGCGCCAGCACCATTTTCTCCACGTCACGGCCGAACCGCACCATGTCTTCGATGCTGTCGCTATGGCTGACGCGCACCACGTCCTGCTCGATGATCGGGCCGGCGTCCAGCTCTTCGGTCACGTAGTGGCAGGTGGCGCCAATCAATTTCACGCCGCGCATCGAAGCCTGGTGGTACGGCTTGGCACCGACGAACGATGGCAGGAAGCTGTGGTGGATGTTGATGACTTTGTGAGCGTATTCACTGCACAGCGCCGGCGGCAGGATTTGCATGTAGCGGGCCAGCACCACCACCTCGGCCTCGTGCTGCTTGACCAGCCGCGAGACTTCGGCGAACGCCGGCTGCTTGTCCTGCGGATCGACCGGGACGTGGTAATACGGAATACCGTGCCACTCCACCATGCTGCGCAAGTCGTCATGGTTGGAAATCACACAGGCGATATCGCAATCGAGCTCATCGCTGTGCCAGCGGTGCAGCAGGTCAGCGAGGCAGTGGGACTCACGGCTGGCCATCAGCACCACGCGTTTTTTCTGCTCGGTATCGGTGATGCGCCAGTCCATCGAAAACTCTTCGGCGATCGGCGCGAACGCCTCGCGAAAAGCCTCGATGCCAAAGGGCAGCGAGTCGGCACGAATCTCGTGGCGCATGAAAAACCAGCCGCTCTGATTGTCCGAGTGATGACTTGCTTCAGTGATCCAGCCGTTATGGGACGCCAGAAAGTTACTGACTTTAGCAACGATGCCGACGCGGTCCGGGCAAGAAATCACCAGCCGAAAAGTGCGCATTAGGGAACTCCAGAACTTCGCAAAGGCGGCCATTCTAGCCATTGCGCAGCAAAACTGCAGTATTGATAACGCCCTACGCCCTTCCCACACGCCTGCGGCAGCGCCGGCATGGCTCATGCGGCAGGGACTATATGTGTAAACGGATGTGGGAATGCCTTCACGGTATTTAAATGCAATAGCCATTTTGTGGCACAGCACTAATTAATTAACTAAAACACCGGTTAATTGTTTACTTGATGAAACTGTCTGATTACTATTGCCTCACTGTGTCCTTGTCATCCGTGTCCTACATAAGGTAGTCCTCATGTCCCTGATCAATGAATACCGCAACACCGAAGAAGCTATCAAAGAACTGCAAAAGCGCCTGGAAGACCTGTCCAAAGACGACAAACTGCAAAAAGAGCTGGAATTCGAAGGCAAATTGCGCGCGCTGATGGGCGAATACTCCAAGTCCCTGCGTGACATCACTGCCCTGCTGGATCCAGAAGCCAAGTCGAGCAAAGCCCCACGTGGCGCCGTGAAGACTACCGGCACCAAACGCGCTCGCAAAGTTAAGCAGTACAAGAACCCGCACAACGGTGAAGTCATCGAAACCAAAGGTGGCAACCACAAAACTCTGAAAGAGTGGAAAGCCAAGTGGGGCGGTGACGTGGTTGAAGGCTGGGCAACCCTGCTGGGCTAAGGCTCGCCGGTTCGCAGCGCTTCATCGAAACATGAAAAACGCCAGATTGACTGGCGTTTTTTTATGCCTGTGTTTTTTCACTCGTGGCGGCTAAAGGCTTAAACGTTTGCGCAATTGCTGGCTATAGCCTTGCCATTGCACGAGTACTTCCTGCTGCAATGGTGTCGCCAGGCCCATCCACTCAGCCATTGCCGCATCAAAACTTTCCAGGGTATTAGGTGCCCCCCATTCCGGGGACGACAGGCGTTGTTGGCAAAACAATCTCCAGCGCCCCTGCTCTTCGGCATTCAACGTATCGGCAAAGTTGCGTGCGCGATAGCGGAACAATAGTTCCGGTAAGCGCTCATCATCGAACGGCCAGCGCTCTTGAGCCAATTGAATCGGGTCTGCCATACGCACTTGTTCACATAAACGCCGGTCACGATCCCCCATGAACCCTGCGTACAACTGTTGCTCGGGGTCTTCGCTGGCAGTGAAATCCTCGCGCCCATAAATAGCTTGAAGTTTATCTTCCCAGACTTTCTGTGCGTCAGTCAGTCGCACCACGCGCTGCTGATAGCCGTCCATGTCCAACTGCAAACGCTGCTGATCTTCAGCCCGCAGCACTGATAGCGGCGCGATGACCGGACATTTGTTGATATGAATCAGCTTGAGCGGCACCGGCAGCTCACCCTCCAGCAATGCTTCCCGACGGGTATACAAGCGTTGGCGGAGGACCTCGGCGTCGTGGTCCAGCAGGCCCTGCGGGTCCAGGTGCAAGTCGCAGACAATCAGCGCGTTGCGGTTTTTCGGGTGCCAGGCCAGCGGCAGGACCACGCCGACGAAGTTGCGCGCCGCCGAGAAGCGCCCGGAAATATGCACCATCGGTTGCAGCAGTCGAATCTGATCCATGACTTTCTGTTTGCTGCGCAACTGGAAGAGCCAGTCGTAAAGCCGCGGCTGCTTCTCGCGGATCAGGCGGGCCAGGGCGATGGTTGCGCGCACGTCCGACAGCGCATCGTGGGCCTGCCCGTGATCGATGCCATTGGCGGCGGTCAGGCGTTCGAGCTTGAGGGTGACGCGCCCGTCCTCCTGCGGCCAGACGATACCGTCGGGACGCAAGGCATAGGCGGCGCGCACCAGATCGATCAGGTCCCAACGACTGTTGCCGCCCTGCCATTCCCGAGCGTATGGGTCGAAGAAATTCCGGTACAGGCTGTAGCGGGTCATCTCGTCGTCGAAGCGCAGGGTGTTGTAGCCCGCGCCACAGGTACCGGGGGCGGCCAGTTGCGCGTGGACGCGGGTCATGAAATCCGCTTCGCTCAAGCCTTTTTCGGCCAGACACTGCGGGGTGATACCGGTGATCGCGCAAGCGGCAGGATGGGGCAGGATGTCATCGCTGGGCCGGCAATACAGATTCACCGGTTCGTCGATTTCATTGAGCGCAAAATCGGTACGAATCCCCGCCACCTGCAACGGCCGGTCGCAACGCGGGTTGATCCCGGTGGTTTCGTAGTCGTACCAGAAAATAGAAGTCACGGGCTGTTCCTGAACTGAAGACTGGCGAAGTCTAGGCGCTCGAACCCGCCCAGGGCCAGCGGTGGTGTAACTTTTGATATCGCTGCCTCCACAAAAAATTTGAGGTGAAAACAGAGTCCATAAACACCACAGCCCCCTGTGGGAGCGGGCTTGCTCGCGAAGACGGTGGCACATTCAACATCAATGCAACCTGATCCACCGCTTTCGCGAGCAAGCCCGCTCCCACAGGGATTTCGGGTGTATGCGATGCTGTGAACACCTCGGAAAAACTGTGGGAGCGAGCCTGCTCGCGATGACGGCGGTACATTCAATATCGATGCAGCCTGACCCACCGCTATCGCGAGCAAGCTCGCTCCCACAGGGGATCTCGGGTGAACACACAAATCCATGCACTGGCTGAACCATCATATGACCTGCACGGCCATATCGTTTGCCCGCACAAAGACTGCTAGCATCGCAGCCTATAGACTCTTCGAACCGGCCCCAGCATTCAGGTTGCCCATGCTCGAGACATCAGCACTGCAAAGGAACGCGACGCTGCCTGCGCCTCTGGACACGCGTTATCAGGTTGAAACGCCCGAAGGCATCGACCTGCCCTTGCGCCCGGCGGGGTTGATGCCCCGCGCCATCGCTTTCACCATCGACCTGGGCATTCGCGGTCTGGTCCTGGGCCTGCTCTTTCTGTTCCTGGCGTTTTTCGGCGAACTGGGCCTCGGCCTGGGCTCGATCCTGCTGTTCATTATCAGCTGGTGGTACATGGTGCTGTTCGAGGTGATGAACCAGGGCCGCTCGCCCGGCAAGCAGATCATGGGGCTGCGCGTGGTGCAGGATGACGGTCGCCCCGTCGGCTGGTCGGCGTCGCTGATCCGCAACCTGTTGCGTTTCGTCGACATGCTGCCCTTCGGTTATACCTTCGGCGCGATCAGTTGCCTGCAACACCCGGCCTTCAAGCGCCTGGGCGATCTCGCCGCCGGCACGCTGGTGGTCTATCGCGAGCAACCGGTCAAACGCCCCGCTTTGCCCATGGCACCGCCGCTGCGCGCACCGTTTACCCTGGCCATGAACGAGCAACGCGCCGTGCTCGGATTCGCCGAACGCCAGACAGAGCTGTCCCAGGAACGGGTCAACGAACTGGCGGCCATCCTCGCCACGCCACTGAAGGTCCCGGCACCCAGGGCCGTGGCTGAACTCAATGGCATCGCCCGTGGCCTGCTGGGGCCCACATGAAGCAAAGCCTTTTCGAAAGCCGTCACCAAGGGGAATGGGAACAGCTGTCCCGGCTGCTCGATCAACTGGAACGCAGCCGCAACGTCCCTCAAAGCAGCGACTTTCCTCCCGCTTATCGGCGACTTTGCCAGCACCTGGCCCTGGCACAGGCCCGGGGCTACAGCAGCTTGCTGGTGGACACCCTGCAACAACTGGCGCTGCGCGGCCATCAGCAACTCTACCGGGACCGCAGCCGGCCATCGTCCGGGCTTTCGGCGTTTATCCTGGCCGGTTTTCCGCAACTGGTGCGTGAACAATGGCGGTTCGTACTGGCCGCCAGCCTGATGTTCCTCGGCAGCCTGGTGGGCATCGGATTATTGGTGTACCTGTTTCCAGAACTGGTCTACAGCGTGCTGGGCGCCGAGGAAGTCGCCCAGATACGCGGGATGTACGACCCGGCATCCGGCCATCTGGGGCGCTCGGTCGAACGGGCCGCCAGCGAAGACTGGGTGATGTTCGGCTACTACATCATGCACAACATCGGCATCGCCTTTCAGACCTTTGCCAGCGGCATGCTGTTTGGCCTGGGCAGCGCGTTCTTCCTGTTTTTCAATGGCCTGACCATCGGCGCGGTGGCCGGACACCTGACCCAGATCGGTTCCGGGGGAACGTTCTGGTCGTTCGTGATTGGCCATGGCGCCTTCGAACTCACCGCCATCATCCTGGCCGGTGCCGCCGGCCTGCAACTGGGCTGGGCCCTGGTGGCGCCGGGACGCCTGACCCGGGGTGAAGCATTGCGCATTGCAGCGGGCAAGAGCGTGCTGATCATCGGCGGCGTGATGCTGTTGCTGCTCATCGCCGCGTTCATCGAAGCCTACTGGTCCTCCAGCGCCGTCACGCCCGCCACCAAATACACGGTCGGCGCGCTGTTGTGGCTGCTGGTGATCAGCTATCTGTCGCTTGCCGGACGGCCTCGCCATGCGCCTGAGTGATGCCACCGTCGTCATCCGCCCGCGCACCACTTGGGAGGCCATGGACCTGGGCGTGCTGATGAGCCAGCAGCATCGACGGCTGCTGATGACCAGTTGGGCGATCATCACCCTGCCGGTGTACCTGCTGCTGGCCCTGTTGCTCTGGGATTCACCGTCCCTGGTGGTGTTCCTGTTCTGGTGGTTGAAACCGGCCTTCGACCGTCTGCCGCTGTACATTCTGTCCAAGGCCCTGTTCGGCGAAACACCCACCTTGAGGCAGGCCCTGCGCCAGTGGCCGGCCCTGCTCAAACCGCAGTTGTTCGCCAGCCTGACCTGGCGCCGGTTCAGCCTGAGCCGCAGCTTCCTGATGCCCGTGGTGCAACTCGAAGGCCTCGCCGGTGAAGCGCGACAACAGCGCTTGCAGGTCTTGCTGCAACGCAATCGCGGCGCGGCGCAATGGCTGACGATCATCGGCGTGCACTTGGAAACCGCCCTGTGGTTCGGCCTGATGGCGCTGTTCTACCTGTTCGTGCCGCAACAAGTCGAAGTGGAATGGGACTGGCAGATGCTGATTGCCGCAGCCGAGAACGACTGGTTGTGGTTCGAACACCTGATCAACTTCCTTTACCCGCTGCTGCTGATTGTCTGGGAACCGATCTACGTCGCCTGCGGCTTCAGCCTCTACCTGAACCGGCGCACGATCCTCGAAGCCTGGGACATCGAGCTGGTGTTCCGCCGTCTGCGCCAGCGCCTCAATGGCGTCGCTCCGGTGTTGATGCTGCTGGCCCTGACGCTGTTGCCGTTGGCACCTCCGGCCGGGGCCGATGAGGAAAACATCGGCCCCGACAGCCCGCGCCTGCTCAATCAGCCCCTCACCAGCGAAGCCTCGCGGGACAGCATCCAGGCCGTCCTCGACGCTCCGCCTTTCAAGAACCCGCAAACGGTGACCCGTTATCGTTTTGGTGAAGAAACCACTGAAACCGATGAAGCGCCTGAGGCCAAATCCGACCTTGGCTGGCTCAAGGCCTTGTTCAAATGGCTGGGCAGCCAACGCTACGACATCGCCGCCGCGCTGATCCAGGTGGTGCTCTGGGCCTGCCTGGTGGGTGCGATCGTCTGGCTGGCCTGGCGCTATCGCGAACGACTCAATGGTCTGGTGGATCGCCGGCCGACGAAACGCCCGCAGCCTGTGGATCGGGCGGCACCGGTGCAAATGTTCGGTCTGGATATTCGCGAGGAAAGCCTGCCGGAGGATGTCGCAACCCGTGCCGAGCAGTTGTGGTCGAGCAACCCCCGTGAAGCCTTGGGCCTGCTGTACCGGGCGTTGCTCAGTCGGTTGCATCATGACTTCAAGCTACCGCTGAAGGCGTCTGACACCGAAGGCCAGGTACTGCAACGCATCGAACAGCTTCAGCAACAAGACCTGTCTGGGTTCAGCGCCAACCTGACCCGGCATTGGCAGAACATTGCCTACGGGCATCGCGCCCCGCCGCCCCACCTGCAACAGGAACTGTGTGACGCCTGGCGCGGGCTGTTCGGCCCGCAGGTGTCTCGATGAGTCGGCGTGTCGGGCTGGTGGTCGGGGCAGTGATTGTCGCGCTGGTCGGTGTATTCGCCATTTACCTTTATTCCAAGGCCGTGCCGTATCAGGAAACCGTCGATCACGGCCCCTCGCCGCAGGCCCAGGCCAATCCCTATCTGGCCGCCGAGTATTTCCTGCGCCAGCAGGGCATCAACGTCGAGCACGCCAATAACCTGAACGTGCTGCCGACCCTCGAACCGCGCCAGCACAGCCTGCTGTTGCTGGGGGAACGCAGCGACATGACGCCTCGGGAAGTCGAGCAGTTGCTGAACTGGACCCGGGCCGGCGGACGCCTGATCTTCGTGGCCGAGGCCTTGTGGGATGAGAAGACCGGCAGCAGCGGCGACCTGCTGCTGGACCGCGTGCGCCTGCGCCAACTGCTGAGTGAAGACCTCAAGGAGCCGGAGCCGGAACTGATCAACGAGCCTTACCCCGAGCTGACCAAGCTGTACCTGGAAGACGAAGAAGCGCCGGCCTATGCATCCTTCGACACCGACTTCCACCTTGAAGACCCGCACAACCTGGCACAGGCCTGGGCCAACAGCGCGCTGTCGACGCACATGATGCAACTGAACCTGGGCCTGGGTTCGATCACCGTGCTTACCGACGCCGAGTTGTGGAAAAACGAGCAGATCGATCAATACGACAACGCCTGGCTGCTCTGGTACTTGAGCGCCGATACCGACGTCACGCTGCTGTTTAACATCGATCACGACAGCCTGCTGACCTTGCTGCTGCGCTACTTCCCCCAGGCACTGGTAGCCCTGGCGGCCCTGGTCGCGCTGTGGTTCTGGCGTTCGGCGGTGCGCGATGGCCCGCTGCAACAACCCGCGTCCAAGGCGCGGCGTCAGTTGGAGGAGCACTTGCAGGCCAGCGCCGGTTTCCACCTGCGGCACAATGGCCGGCAGTACTTGTTGCAGGCCTTGCAGCAAGACGTACTGCGCCGGGCCCGGCATCTTCATCCCGGCTTCGAAAAACTCGCCGTCGCCGAACAATGGCAGGTGCTCGCGCGCCTGACCCGACAACCCACGCGAGCCATCAGCCAGGCCTTGAGCCCCCGGCCGAAACAGCGCATGTCCAGCGCCGAGTTCTGCCGCCAGGTCGCCCATTTGCAAACCCTTAGGAATGCCCTATGACTGAACAGAACGAACCTGTCGACGGCCAGGCCCACGCCGTCCAACAGCGCCAGCGCGCCAGTCAGCTGGCCCAGGCGATTCGCAGCGAGCTGCACAAGGCAGTGGTCGGTCAGGCGGCGGTGATCGACGATGTGCTGACCGCGCTGATCGCCGGCGGTCACGTGCTGCTCGAAGGCGTTCCTGGCCTGGACAAGACGTTGCTGGTGCGGGCGCTTGCGCGCTGTTTTGGTGGCGAGTTCGCGCGTATCCAGTTCACGCCCGACCTGATGCCCAGCGACGTCACCGGGCATGCGGTGTACGACTTGCAGACCGAGCAATTCAAGCTGCGCAAGGGGCCGGTGTTCACCAACCTGTTGCTGGCCGACGAGATCAACCGCGCACCGGCCAAGACCCAGGCCGCGCTGCTCGAAGCCATGCAGGAGCGCCAGGTCACCCTCGAAGGCCGCGCCCTGCCCATCGCCCAGCCGTTCATGGTGCTGGCGACCCAGAACCCAATCGAACAGGAAGGCACCTACCCGCTGCCCGAGGCCGAGCTCGACCGTTTCATGCTCAAGGTGCGCATGGATTATCCGGACGCCGACCAGGAATTGAACATGGTGCGTCAGGTCAGCCGCTCGACCCGCGCCGACATGCTCGACGTGCAGCCGTTGCGCATGGTGTTGCAGGCCAAGGATGTGCAGGCGCTGCAACGCATCGCCAGCGACCTGCCGATGGACGATCAGGTGCTCGATTACGCCGTGCGCCTGGCCCGCACCACCCGCAGTTGGCCGGGCCTGACCCTCGGCGCCGGGCCACGCGCCTCGATTGCCCTGGTCCGTTGCGCCCGCGCCCGAGCGCTGTTGCGCGGCGGCGAATTCGTGGTGCCGGACGACATCAAGGGCTGCGCCCTGGCCGTGCTGCGCCACCGGGTACGACTGGCGCCGGAACTGGACATCGAAGGGCTGTCGGTGGATCAGGTGCTGGGGCAGCTGCTCGACCAAGTGCCGGCGCCACGGTTGTGAGCCACAGCATGATCAGGATCGCTTTTGTGCCAGACATAGCCTCTGTGGCAGAAATGGCTTTTGTGACAAGCACAATTCCCGTGGCGAGGGAGCTTGCTCCCGCTGGGCTGCGCAGCAGCCCCCTGGCTCTACCTGACACACCGCAAGGGGCCGCTGCGCGGCCAGCGGGAGCAAGCTCCCTCGCCACGGGGGATTGCACTGTGGCTAGGATCTCCTCCACTCCAAACATCTTTGCGGGACCACACCCATGAAACCCTCGCGCCTGCTGCTGATCTGGCTCGCGGTCCTGCTGGCGGTGAGTGTCTTGCTGGGCGCATTGCGGGCATTGGACGTTGCGGTGCCATCGACCCTGTTGTCGATCAACTGGGGCTTGATGCTCGCCCTGCTGGCCCTGGCGATCCTCGATGCGGTGCGCCTCAAACGCCTGCCCTCTCCCGCCGTCCAAAGACAAATGCCCGGCAGCCTCGCGCTCGGCCGCTGGGGTGAGGTCCGGCTGGAGGTTGCCCACGCGTTCAACCAGCCGCTGCACATCGAGCTCTTCGACCACGTCCCGGACGGCCTGGACTTCGAAAACCTGCCCCTGTCAGTCGAACTGCAACCGGGCCAACACAGCCAGCTCGGCTATCGCCTGCGTCCGCTCAAGCGCGGTCATTTCAGATTCAGCCGTTGCCAGATCAGCCTGCCCAGCCCATTGGGCCTGTGGAGCGACAAGCGCCTACTGGAGGCCAGCGACGAAACCCGCGTCTACCCGGACTTCGCCCGGCTCTACGAAGGGCAACTGTTGGCGGTAGACAACTGGCTCAGCCAGCTCGGCATCCGCCAGCGTCAACGGCGCGGCCAGGGGCAGGAATTCCATCAATTGCGCGAATTCCGCGAGGGCGACAGCCTGCGCCAGATCGACTGGAAAGCCACCGCCCGCCACCGCACGCCAATTGCCCGGGAATACGAAGACGAGCGTGACCAGCAGATCATCTTCATGCTCGATTGCGGCCGGCGCATGCGCAGCCAGGACGGCGAGCTGTCGCACTTCGACCACGCGCTCAACGCCTGCCTGCTGCTCAGCTACACCGCGCTGCGCCAGGGCGATGCCGTGGGCCTGAGCACCTTCGCCGGCGAGCAGAGCCGCTACCTCGCGCCGGTCAAGGGCCCGGGGCAGCTCAACGTCCTGCTCAACGCCGTGTACGACCTCGACAGCAGCCAGCGCCCTGCCGATTATCAGGCGGCCGTAACCCAGCTGCTGGCCCGGCAAAAACGCCGGGCGCTGGTGGTGCTGGTGACCAACCTGCGGGATGAAGACGATGAAGACCTGCTGGCGGCGGTCAAACGCCTGGGCCAACAGCACCGCGTGCTGGTCGCCAGCCTCCGGGAAGAAGCCCTCGACCGCTTGCGCCAGATGCCGGTGCAAACCCTGCCCGACGCCCTGGCCTATTGCGGGACGGTGGACTACATGAATGCACGGGCCCAATTGCACCAGCAACTGGCCGCCCATGCCATCCCGGCCCTGGATTCGCGGCCCGGTGAATTGGGCGCGCATCTGGTGAGCCAGTACCTGGCCTGGAAGAAAGCCGGGACGGCCTAGACCGGTACTGTAAGAAAGGTCCGTGTGACTACTGCGCCTTGCGTAACGGACTACAGATCCGCCAGAATCCGCCGACTTGTGCGCCTCGGCCTTGCCCCGTAACTTGATTCGCGTCGCTGATTTCCAGCGATCGGGTTTAGTCGCCCGGTGGTAAAAGTGATGCGCACAGGCTTCATCCAGTCGGGTCCCCCTATCCCCGCACTTGATGGTGGCTGTTCGCAGGGCGCCCTCGGGCGCGCCGGTTTCACTTTTCACCGGTCGACTAACCTGCGTCCAGCCGCCACCCCTCGTTTAGTCGCGAGTGAGTGGCAGCCCCAACATGGAAAAGTGAATATGATCAAGCCGACCCCAAATCCACCCCATACCGACCCGCATTCCTCTCCCGATACCCTCGACCGCGAAAAGCTCGATGAGGCCGCCCAGCGAGCCCTGGACTACTACCTCAAACCCAATCACGGCCAACCCGAAAAGAAACCCGACAAACACCTGGACTACTTCATCGTCGCCCCCGATGCCGACCCCGAAGGCATGCTCGCCCACACCTACGAAACCTTCTGCTCGGTGAGCACGCTGATCCTGGATCTATCCGAAGACCTGGAAGGCGCCCCACGCAACCTGGCCCTGGCGATACACCAGATGGGCGAGATGGGGGTGTTGTTGCTGGAGCGGATGCTGGATAACGAAGCGAAGGTTCAGCGCTGACTGATCAGAACTGGAGAACGATGACGGACCTGTGGGAGCGGGCTTGCTCGCGAAAGCAGTGTATCAGCCACACATGTATTACCTGACACACCGCTTTCGCGAGCAAGCCCGCTCCCACAAGGGTTCATCGGCGACCGTTAAATCTAGGCACACCCCACATTTGGGAGGGGAAACGGCCCAGGCGCCTACGAGCTGATCAAGCCGACGCCGGCAATGAATGAAAGCTGAAATACTGCTGCAAGGCGCTGATCAGTTGCCCGTACTCCGGCGGCGCCCATTGCAGGCTGAAACCGGCGTCGAAATGTTGCGGCGTCACGTCTTCGTGGCACCACAGGCAATTGGCCCTCAACACGATGTTCTGCTGCGGCCCCTCATCGGCCGGGATTTTCAATAACAGGTCAAAGTCGGCGCCCACCATCAGCGGCAACGGGCTGATCAGCATCAGGCCATCCGCTGAAACGTTGCCCAGGAAACCAATGGGGCGGTTGTTGGCACCATTGAACACCCTCAAAAAACACGGCAGGTGCTGCCGCTCGATTCGCCGTTTTTTGTACATGTCCTGTATCGCTTTTAGAACGCCCGCTGACAGGGGCGACCGAATGCTTCGGAACGAGCACACTTCAGCCCGCTCTCCCCGATCCCGGTGCCAGACGCTCAAACGCGCCTCGGCCCTACCTCTGCCGGTCACAGGTGTCCCTTAAATTAGAGATCCAGCTCTAATACGACTTGTACAAATATAGCTGAAGGTTTGTGGGCAACCAGCCCGTGTACGCACCTTTCATCACCCATGGAAGGCAGTTTGCGGCCAGGCGTCGTTCCCGGCCGTATTGCCCTGGCGGATATCAGGACGCTGCGGGACGAACCACCGCAGCGCTGCGGGTCGGATAGTGGCCCAGGCTCTGCAGGGTTTCCAGACGAGCACGGGCGCGGAAGGCGTATTCGCTGTTCGGGTACTGGGTGATGATGAACTGGTAGGTTTGCGCCGCATCGATGAACAGCTTCTGCCGTTCCAGACATTGGCCGCGCAGCATCGAGACTTCCGGCTGCATATAGCGGCGGGCACGGCTGGCGCGGTCGACCTGGGACAGTTCGAGCATCACCTGCTCGCAATTGCCACGGTCATAGGCCTTGTAGGCCAGGTTCATGTGATGGTTCATCGACCACCGGGTACAGCCCGTGACGCTCAGGGCCAGGGCAACTAAAAGCACGAATCGCATGGGAGGTTCTCCTGTCTTGAGCTCTGTATCGACCTGGGGGGAGAAATCTTCAGCCTCAAAACGTCTACCTTAGGTAAATGCACCGTGGCGAGGGAGCTTGCTCCCTCGCCACAAGAGCAATGTTCGGCTTCCGGGCTTAACAGGCTCAAAAATTTTCAGGAATGTTCATTTCGAAAAACAAACGAAAAAGTAGTGCAGATGAACAATGACTACACCCAAAGAGCATAGTAGCCTTCGCTGGCGCTTGAACCTGAGGAGTCTTGCATGTCCGTCCGTCGTACCAAAATCGTCGCTACCCTTGGCCCGGCCAGTCACTCGCCGGAAGTTCTCGAACAGCTGATTCTGGCTGGCCTGGACGTCGCCCGCCTGAACTTTTCCCACGGCACCCCCGACGAGCACAAGGCTCGTGCCAAGCTGGTGCGCGACCTCGCCGCCAAGCATGGCCGCTTCGTTGCCCTGCTGGGTGACCTGCAAGGCCCCAAGATCCGTATCGCCAAATTCGCCAACAAGCGCATCGAGCTGAAGATCGGTGACAAGTTCACCTTCTCCACCAGCCATCCGCTGACCGAAGGCAACCAGCAGGTGGTGGGTATCGACTACCCGGACCTGGTCAAGGACTGCGGCGTGGGCGACGAGCTGTTGCTCGACGACGGCCGCGTGGTGATGCGCGTCGAAACCGCCACCGCCACTGAACTGAACTGCGTCGTGACCATCGGCGGCCCGCTCTCGGACCACAAGGGCATCAACCGTCGCGGCGGGGGCCTGACGGCGCCGGCGCTGACCGACAAGGACAAGGCCGACATCAAGCTGGCCGCGGAAATGGAAGTCGACTACCTCGCCGTGTCGTTCCCGCGTGACGCCGCCGACATGGAATACGCCCGTCAACTGCGCGACGAAGCCGGCGGTACTGCCTGGCTGGTGGCGAAAATCGAACGCGCCGAAGCCGTGGCCGACGACGAAACCCTGGACGGCCTGATCAAGGCCTCCGACGCGGTGATGGTCGCTCGTGGCGACCTGGGCGTGGAAATCGGCGACGCCGAGCTGGTGGGCATCCAGAAGAAAATCATTCTGCATGCACGCCGCCACAACAAAGCGGTGATCGTCGCGACCCAGATGATGGAGTCGATGATCCAGAACCCGATGCCGACCCGCGCCGAAGTGTCCGACGTAGCCAACGCCGTGCTCGACTACACCGACGCCGTGATGCTCTCGGCCGAAAGCGCCGCCGGCCTCTACCCGCTCGAAGCGGTGCAGGCCATGGCCCGCATCTGCCTGGGCGCCGAAAAGCACCCGACCAGCAAGACCTCCAGCCACCGCATCGGCAAGACCTTCGAGCGTTGCGACGAGAGCATCGCCCTGGCAACCATGTACACCGCCAACCACTTCCCGGGCGTGAAAGCGATCATCGCCCTGACTGAAAGTGGCTACACCCCGCTGATCATGTCGCGCATCCGTTCCTCGGTGCCGATCTACGCGTTCTCCCCGCACCGCGAAACCCAGGCCCGTGCCGCCATGTTCCGTGGCGTGTATACCGTGCCGTTCGACCCGGCCGCTCTGCAACCGGGCGAAGTCAGCCAGGCCGCGGTGGATGAACTGGTCAAGCGCGGCGTGGTGCAAACCGGTGACTGGGTCATCCTGACCAAGGGCGACAGCTACCACACCATCGGCGGCACCAACGGCATGAAGATCCTGCACGTTGGCGACCCGATGGTCTGATTGACCGGTTGCTGAAAACCGAAAGCCCTGCCGTGTGAATGGTGGGGCTTTTTTTGGCCTGTGGGAAAGTGGGCGTCTAGTCCGACCTCATCGCGAGCAGGCTCGCTCCCACAGGGTCTGTGTACACAGCTCAGATGTGGGAGCGGGCTTGCTCGCGAAAGCGGTGGATCAGCTTGCATTTATAGTGAATGTGCCGACGCCTTCGCGAGCAAGCCCGCTCCCACAAAGGGATTTGTGTCGGGCGAAAGATCCCCATACACCACCGCCCCCTGTGGGAGCGAGCCTGCTCGCGATGAGGCCCGCCCAAGCACCGCAAAACCTAAGCCCTATTGATAAACCCCATCAACGCCGCCACCGCTTCCGGCGAGCGCAGGCGCTGGGTGAACAGCTTGCCTTCTTCTTCGATCACCCTGCGTAGTTGCTCACGGTCCGGGGCTTTCATCAGTTGTTTGCTGATGCGCACCGCCTCGGGCGGCAGCGATTCGAAGCGCGACGCCACTTCCCGGGCCTTGGCCAGAGCCGCTTCGCCACTGTCCAGCGCCTCGGTGGCGATGCCCCAGGCCGCGGCCTGTTCGCCACTGAAGCCCTCGCCCAGCAACAACAATTGCGCGGCCCGGGCCTGGCCCAGCAACCGTGGCAGGATCAGGCTGGAAGCGAATTCCGGGCACAGGCCCAGGTTGACGAACGGCGTACGCAGCCGTGCGTCGCGACTGACATAGACCAGATCGCAGTGCAACAACAGTGTGGTGCCGATGCCCACCGCCGGCCCGGCCACGGCGGCGATCACCGGTTTGCGGCAATCGAGCAGGCTGAGCATGAACTGGAACACCGGGTTGTCGAGGTCGTTCGGCGGTTGCTCGAGGAAGTCGACAATGTCGTTGCCCGCGGTAAAGCAATCGCTAGCCCCCCTCAGCAGCACCGCACGGATCTGCGGGTCGGCGTCCGCTGCCGCCAAGGCCTCGGCCAACTGGCTGTACATGGCCCGGGTCAGGGCGTTCTTTTTCTCTGGACGATTCAGGCGCAAGGTCAACAGACCGCCTTCACGGTCCAGTAGCAAGGTGTCGGTCATGATCGGTCTCGCGTCTGGAAGTCAGCCCTCAACCACGAGGCAGGAACACATCGGCCAGCAGTTGATTGCGCGGCAGGCCCGCCAGATACAAGCGCTTGGCAAAGGCCTCGACCCGCTCAGGATGGCCGCAGAGCAACGCCTGGGTTTGTCGGGAGACAAGCCGCAGTTGCGCCAACGCAGAGGGCGCCTCGGCCGCGGTCAGCAGCTCGACGCTGAGGTTCTGGTGCTTGGTCGCCAGCGCCGCCAGGGGTTTGGCCAGGTAATGCCCATGGGCGTCATGGGCCACGTGAATCAGGCGGATGACGCCTTGGTGATGCTGGCGCAGGGCTTCGCGCAGCAGGCCGAACAGCGGCGCCAGGCCGGTGCCGGCGGCCAGCAGCCACAGCGGCCTGGCATGCCAGTCGGGGTCGTAATGCAGCGCGCCGCCGCGCAGTTCACCGAGACGGATCGTGTCGCCGGCCTTCATCTGGCGCGCCGCATCGATGAACTGGCCGGGTTCGCGGCAATCGAGGTGAAATTCCAGGAAGCGGTCTTCCTCCGGCAGGCTCGCCAGGGAATAAGGCCGCGCCACGGTGCCGGCCCATAGCACCAGATGCTGCCCGGCGCGATAACGCAGCGGCCGTTCAGGGACGATACGCAAGCGCAGCACCTCACCGCCCAGCCAATCCACCGCCGCCACTACGGCGGCCTGACCGTCGCGCTGCGGGTCAAAGGTGTGGATTTGCACATCCTCGACCACCTGGCACTGACAGGCCAGCCGCCAGCCCTGGTCGCGCTGCGCCGGGCTCAAGGCGTCGGGCCGACTGTCGCGCACATCGCCGCCGACACACTGCACCAGGCAGGCATGACAACTCCCGGCGCGACAGCTGTAGGGCACCGCCACGCCGGCTTCATTCAACGCATCCAGCAGATTACTGCCCGCCGCCACCGTCCATTGCCGACCGGCGGCTGTCAGTTCAGGCATCGACGTTCTCCCAAGCGGCGGCGCAACGATTGCGGCCGTCTCGCTTGGCACGGTACAGGGCCTGGTCGGCGCGCTGCAATGCGTCGTCCAGGTCATCGTCCATTTCCAGCATAGTCATGCCCGCCGACAGGCTGAGGGCGCCGACTTGCAGGCCCACCAGTTCGACCTGGGTGAAGGCCAGTCGCAGGCGCTCGCAGCAGGCAGTCAGCCGTGAGGGATCGCAGGCCGGCAACAGCATGACGAACTCCTCGCCGCCATAGCGGGCCAGCACATCGCCTTCGCGCAGGCAGGCCGTGGCGACCGAGGCGAACGCCTGGAGCACCTGGTCGCCGGCGGCATGGCCGTGCAGGTCGTTGATGCGTTTGAAATGGTCGAGGTCGATCAGGGCCAAGCCATGGGCGACGTTGGGCCTGAGAGTATTGAGCTCCCGAGAGGCCAGTCGCAGGAAGTGCCGGCGGTTGAACAGCCCGGTCAGTTCGTCGGTGGCCACCAGGTCTTCGAGCTGGCGCATCATGCCGCGCAAGGTGTCCTGGTGCGCCTGCAAGGCAAACCGGCGCTGACGCATGCGTTGGCGGGAGGTCTGGACATAACGGGCATAGAACACCAGCCACACCAGCACCATCAACAATACGGCCACCTGCAACCCGGCCAGCGTCGGGTCGGGAAGCCGGAAGAAGTAACCGTCCCAGAGCGTTATGCCACTGAAACTGATGAAGACCAACGTCGCGCAGCGCACAAAGGCCCGCCGGGACAAATGGAACAGGCCAAACAGCAGGATCAGCACATAGAACACCAGGAACACGCCCCGGGCCTGGTCCAGGTGCGCCATCATCCAGGTTTGCCACCCCAGGCCGATCAGGACCTGTATCTCGGTGAGGCTGGGGTCGGCGAAGCGCAAGTTGCGCTGGGTGATAAACGTCGCGAACAGCCCGGCCTGGCACAGCACCACCAACACGCTGCCGATGATGACACCGCGCAACGAGTCGAGGTAATGCCCACTGAAAAATGCCAGCCACAACAACACCAATGCCAGCGCGTAGGTCGCAGCCGCCAAAGCGAAGCGTTTCAGCAAAAGACGTTGAATGGCGTTATGGGTCAATCGTTGACTCACCATGGGAAAGGAGAACTGACAGAGGCGTCCTACGCTACAGGCCAGACGCCACTTTAGTGGCGTGTTCGACAAATGACCATTCAATTCTGGAGCAGAAAAATGGCGTCAAAGCAATGGCCCAGATTGACGCATCGTTGGGTGCTGGCGGATGCCCCTGTGGCGAGGGGATTTATCCCCGTTGGGCTGCGAAGCAGCCCCAAAAAGCTTGGGCATGATCAACCTGACCCACCGAGTTGTCTGATTTCAGGTCTGCTTCGCAGCCCAGCGGGGATAAATCCCCTCGCCACAGATAAACGCTCTCCACAGATAAATCCCCTCCACAAAGGCAGCTCGCTCCCACAGGGTGCCTGCCTGCGATATACTGCCGCGCCTTTTTAGCGTCGCGCCAGCATGCCCGGCGTGCCTTACAGAGATGCCGTCCGTCGACCGATGCACCCAAGCGGCCGGTAGCTCATTGAATGTTCCCGTCTTTAGAGAGGAGCGCGACTCATGACCGTGATCAAGCAAGATGACCTGATTCAGAGCGTTGCCGACGCCCTGCAGTTCATTTCCTATTACCACCCCGTGGATTTCATCCAGGCGATGCACGAGGCTTACCTGCGCGAAGAATCGCCGGCGGCCCGTGACTCCATGGCGCAGATCCTGATCAACTCGCGCATGTGCGCCACCGGCCACCGGCCGATCTGCCAGGACACCGGCATCGTGACCGTGTTCGTGCGCGTGGGCATGGACGTGCGTTGGGATGGCGCGACCATGAGCCTGGACGACATGATCAACGAGGGCGTGCGTCGCGCCTACAACCTGCCGGAAAACGTCCTGCGCGCATCCATTCTTGCCGACCCGGCAGGCGCGCGTAAGAACACGAAGGACAACACCCCGGCGGTCATCCACTACTCCATCGTCCCGGGCAACACCGTGGAAGTGGACGTGGCAGCCAAGGGCGGCGGCTCCGAGAACAAGTCGAAGATGGCCATGCTCAACCCGTCCGACTCGATCGTCGACTGGGTGCTCAAGACCGTTCCGACCATGGGCGCCGGCTGGTGCCCACCGGGCATGCTCGGCATCGGCATCGGCGGCACCGCCGAGAAAGCCGCCGTCATGGCCAAGGAAGTGTTGATGGAATCCATCGACATTCACGAGCTGAAAGCTCGCGGCCCGCAGAACCGCATCGAAGAAATGCGCCTGGAGCTGTTCGAGAAGGTCAACCAACTGGGTATCGGCGCCCAGGGCCTGGGTGGCCTGACCACCGTGCTCGACGTGAAGATCATGGACTACCCGACCCACGCCGCCTCCCTGCCGGTGTGCATGATCCCCAACTGCGCCGCCACCCGTCACGCCCACTTCGTGCTGGACGGCTCGGGCCCTGCAGAGCTGGAAGCGCCACCGCTGGACGCCTACCCGGAAATCGTCTGGGAAGCCGGCCCATCGGCCCGTCGCGTCAACCTCGACACCCTGACCCCGGAAGAAGTGCAGAGCTGGAAACCGGGCGAGACCGTGCTGCTCAACGGCAAGATGCTCACCGGTCGCGACGCGGCGCACAAGCGCATGGTGGAGATGCTGAACAAGGGTGAAACCTTGCCGGTGGACCTCAAGGGCCGCTTCATCTACTACGTCGGCCCGGTTGATCCGGTGGGCGACGAAGTCGTCGGCCCGGCCGGCCCGACCACCGCCACGCGGATGGACAAGTTCACCCGTCAGATCCTCGAGCAGACCGGCCTGTTGGGCATGATCGGCAAATCCGAGCGCGGCCCGACCGCCATCGACGCGATCAAGGACAACAAGGCTGTCTACCTGATGGCCGTCGGCGGTGCCGCTTACCTGGTGGCCCAAGCGATCCGCAAATCCAAAGTCCTGGCGTTCGCCGAACTGGGCATGGAAGCGATCTACGAGTTCGAGGTCAAGGACATGCCGGTGACCGTTGCGGTCGATAGCCAAGGCGAGTCGGTGCACATCACAGGTCCAGCGATCTGGCAGAAAAAGATCAGCGACAGCCTGGCGGTCGAAGTGCAGTAATCCTTCAGCGCCATGAGAAAGGCCGGTGAGCGACAAGCTCACCGGCCTTTTTTTGTGTGCCCATTTGGGTGCTCCCCACATTGATATCCACCATAGATCCCTGTGGGAGCGGGCTTGCTCGCGAAAGCGGCCTGTCAGCCAACATCATCGCTGAATGATCCACCGCATCGCGAGCAGGCTCGCTCCCACAGTAGATAGGTGCTGAACACCAGATTAGTGTCCAATGATATCCACTGTGGGAGCGAGCCTGCTCGCGATAGCGGTGGCTCTGCCCGCATCCATACTGGATCTGCCGACGTCTTCGCAAGCACCATGCTATCGTGCCCGCCCGACTTTCGATCCTTTAGCCCAGCATGCTGCCGACTCCCCGTACCCTGCGCCTGTCGTTGTACACCTTGCTGATCCTCACCGGCGCCGCGCTGGCCGCCACCCTCGCGGTGCGTCATGCCGAGAGCCAGGCGCTGGAGGAGGATGCCCATCGCGCCAGCCAGCAGCTGGCGTTGTACGCCAATTCCCTGCACACCCTGATCGAACGCTACCGCGCCCTGCCCGCCGTGCTGGCGTTGGACCCCGAATTGCGCTCGGCGCTCAAGGGGCCGGTGGATGCGGCGCAACAGGACGCGTTGAATCGCAAACTGGAACAGATCAACGGCGCCGCGCAGTCATCGACCCTGGAACTGCTCGACCACACGGGCCTGGCGGTAGCGGCCAGCAACTGGCGTCTGCCCAGCAGCTACGTCGGGCACAACTATGGCTTCCGCCCCTATTTCATCCAGACCCGCACCCTAGGCGCCGGGCGGTTTTATGCGGTGGGCGTCACCAGCGGCATACCCGGTTACTTTCTTTCCAGCGCGGTAACCGGCGACAACGGTGAGTTCCTCGGCGCGATGGTGGTCAAGCTGGAATTTCCGGAACTGGAGCGCGAATGGCGCCAGGGCAGCGACACCCTGTTGGTCAGCGACGCCCGGGGCATCATCTTCATCGCCAATCGCCCGGGCTGGCGGTACCGCCACCTGCAACCCTTGACCGACAGCGACCGCGCCGAACTCAAGGCGACCCGTCAATACGACAAGCAACCGCTGCAACCGCTGGCCGTCGAAACCCTGCGCCGCTTTGACGACAACAGCCATCTGGCCCGAGTCGAAGCGCCCAAGGGCACGGCGGATTACTTGTGGGAATCGCTGCCGTTGGCCGGCGAGGGCTGGACGCTGCACCTGTTGCGCCACCCGCAGATCGCTTTCGAAGACCTGCGCAACGCCGGGCTCGCCGCGGCTGGGCTGTGGCTGGCGTTGGTGTTCCTGTTGCTGTTTCTCAACCAGCGCTGGCGCCTGGCCAAACTGCGCCAGCGCAGCCGCGAAGAACTGGAGCGCCTGGTGCAAGAGCGCACCCGAGACCTGCGCACCGCCCAGGACGGGCTGGTGCAGTCGGCCAAGCTCGCGGCTCTGGGGCAGATGTCGGCGGCCCTGGCCCATGAGATCAACCAGCCGCTGACCGCCCAGCGCATGCAGTTGGCAACCCTGCGCCTGCTGCTGGACCATGGCCGGGTCGAGGATGCCTACAAGGCCCTCAAACCGGTGGACGACATGTTGACCCGTATGGCCGCCCTTACCGGCCACCTGAAAACCTTCGCTCGCAAAAGCCCCAGCGGCCTGCGCGAACGCCTGGACCTGGCGGCGGTGGTGGACCAGGCGCTGCAACTGCTGGACACGCGCCTGCGGGACGAACAGGTCAGTATCGTGCAGCACCTGACCCGCCCGGCGTGGGTGCGTGGCGATGCGATCCGTTTCGAACAGGTGCTGATCAACCTGCTGCGCAATGCCCTCGATGCCATGGCCGGGCAGCCTCTCAAGCGCCTGGAAATAAGCCTCCAGGCCGATGAGCAACTGTGGCACCTGACGGTCAGCGACAGCGGCAGCGGGATCGCCGAGGAACACCTGGCCCAGGTGTTCGACCCGTTCTTCACCACCAAGGCCGTGGGTGACGGGCTGGGCCTGGGGCTGGCGGTGTCCTTTGCAATCATTCATGAAGCCGGTGGACGATTGACCGCGCAGAACCATGAGCACGGCGCGATGTTCTGCGTGACCTTGCCCATCGACCAGGAGACGTAGCCATGCTTGATTCAGTGATGGTGGTGGACGACGAAGGCAGCATCCGCAGTGCCGTCGAGCAATGGTTGAGCCTGTCGGGCTTCAAGGTGCAGTTGTTCAGTCGTGCCGAAGAATGCCTGGCCAAACTGCCGGAGCATTTCCCCGGGGTGATCCTCAGTGACGTGCGCATGCCCGGCCTCAGTGGCCTGGAGCTGCTGGCCGAGGTGCGTCGGCGCGATCCGGACCTGCCGGTGATTCTGTTGACCGGCCACGGTGACGTGCCGATGGCCGTGGAGGCGATGCGCGACGGCGCCTATGACTTCCTGGAAAAACCCTTCAGCCCCGAAGCCCTGCTTGGCAGTCTGCGCCGGGCCTTGGATAAGCGCACCCTGGTCCTGGAAAACCGCCGCTTGCACGAGCAGGCCGATACACGGGCCAGACTCGACGCAACACTGCTGGGTGTTTCCCGGGCGCTGCAAAACCTGCGGCGTCAGGTGCTGGACTTGGCGACGTTGCCGGTCAATGTTTTGGTCCGTGGCGAAACCGGCAGCGGCAAGGAACTGGTCGCTCGTTGCCTGCACGACTTCGGTCCCAGGGCGAGCCGGCCCTTCGTTGCGTTGAACTGCGCGGCCATCCCCGAGCCGCTGTTCGAGGCGGAATTGTTCGGTCACGAAAGCGGCGCGTTCACCGGGGCCCAGGGCAAGCGCATCGGCAAGCTGGAATATGCCGATGGCGGCACCTTGTTTCTCGATGAAATCGAAAGCATGCCCCTGGCCCAACAGGTCAAGTTGTTGCGGGTGTTGCAGGAACAGAAGCTTGAACGCCTGGGTTCCAACCAGAGCATCCATGTGGACCTGCGCATCATCGCCGCCACCAAGCCGGATCTATTGGACGAAGCCCGCGCCGGGCGCTTTCGTGAAGACCTGGCTTATCGCCTGAACGTCGCCGAGCTGCGCCTGCCGCCGCTGCGTGAACGGCGTGAAGATATTCCGCTGCTGTTCGAGCATTTCGCCCACAGCGCCGCCGAACGCCTGGGCCGCTCGGCCCCGCCCTTGAGCGGCGCGCAACTGAGTCACCTGCTCAGCCATGACTGGCCGGGCAACGTACGGGAACTGGCGAACGTCGCCGAACGCCAGGTGTTGGGGCTGGATCAACTGCAAACCCTGGAAACGGAGCCCGGCCAATCCCTCGCCGCCCAGCAGGAAGCCTTCGAAGCCCAATGCCTGCGCGCCGCCCTGACCCGGCACAAGGGGGATGTGAAAGCGGTGCTGGAGGAACTGCAACTGCCGCGCCGCACCTTCAATGAAAAAATGCAACGGCATGGGTTGAGTCGGGAGATGTTTGTCTAAGTCGCGGGTTTGGCGGCGTCTGTGCCGGCCCTATCGTCGGATCGCCGCCCGGAGCAGGCTCGCTCCCACAGGGGCCGGTGTACACAGATCAGAATGTGGGAGCGGGCTTGCTCGCGAAGGCGTCGGGTCAGTCGCTATTTGAGGTGACTGGCACACCGCTTTCGCGAGCAAGCCCGCTCCCACAGGGTCATGTGTTCACAGATCCAATGTGGGAGCGAGCCTGCTCCGGGCGGCGATCCGACGATGAGGCCAGTGGCACAAACATACCCTTTGATGGATAAGCGGATTTCCGCTTACTAAAAATTCCAAATAAGCAATTTCCCGCTCACCCAAAGCAGCAACCCCCTCTAAACCGGCCCTCAACCACCTGGCACAGCTCCTGCTATAGCCCTGGCAGGCTGCGTTCCCACGCGCTCCACAACAACAATTAAACGAAGGATCCTTCAATGGATAACTCCAACGCCCTGCCCCTTGGGTCGGCTGCCGTGCCCGCCCGTGAAAGAACCACCGCCAGCCGGATCAAATCGATCTTCAGCGGCTCGGTCGGCAACATGGTCGAGTGGTACGACTGGTACGTCTACGCCGCTTTCTCGTTGTACTTCGCCAAGGTCTTCTTCCCCAAGGGCGATACCACCGCCCAACTGCTCAACACCGCCGCGATTTTCGCCGTGGGCTTCCTGATGCGCCCGATCGGGGGCTGGTTGATGGGGCTGTACGCCGACCGCGCCGGTCGCAAGCGTGCGCTGATGGCTTCGGTGTACCTGATGTGCTTCGGTTCGCTGATCATCGCCCTGAGCCCCGGTTATGAAACCATCGGCGTCGGCGCACCGATCCTGCTGGTGTTCGCCCGCTTGCTCCAAGGCCTGTCGGTGGGCGGTGAGTACGGTACTTCGGCGACCTACCTGAGCGAGATGGCGACCAAGGAACGTCGCGGCTTTTTCTCCAGCTTCCAGTACGTGACCCTGATCTCCGGCCAGCTCATCGCCTTGGGCGTGCTGATCGTGCTGCAACAGTTCCTCACCAGCGAACAGCTGTACGCCTGGGGCTGGCGCATTCCGTTCGCCATCGGCGCGCTGTGCGCGATCGTGGCGCTGTACCTGCGACGCGGCATGGAAGAGACCGAGTCGTTCACCAAGAAAGAGAAGTCCAAGGAAAGCGCCATGCGCACCTTGCTGCGTCACCCCAAGGAACTGATGACCGTGGTCGGCCTGACCATGGGCGGCACGCTGGCGTTCTACACCTACACCACCTACATGCAGAAGTACCTGGTGAACACGGTCGGCATGAGCATTTCCGACTCCACCACCATTTCCGCTGCCACACTGTTCCTGTTCATGTGCCTGCAACCGGTGATCGGCGGGCTGTCGGACAAGGTCGGTCGCCGGCCGATCCTGATCGCCTTCGGCATCCTCGGCACGCTGTTCACCGTGCCGATCCTCACCACCCTGCACACCATCCAGACCTGGTGGGGCGCGTTCTTCCTGATCATGGCCGCGCTGATCATCGTCAGCGGCTACACCTCGATCAACGCGGTGGTAAAAGCCGAGCTGTTCCCTACCGAAATCCGCGCCCTGGGCGTCGGCCTGCCCTACGCACTGACCGTTTCGATCTTCGGCGGTACCGCTGAATACATCGCGCTGTGGTTCAAGAGCATCGGTATGGAAACCGGTTACTACTGGTACGTGACGGCGTGCATCGCGGTGTCGCTGCTGGTGTACATCACGATGAAAGACACCCGTAAGCACTCGCGGATTGTGACTGACTGATAGGTGTTCTTGCAGTCACTGCAACGGTGACTGCAATGGCCCCATCGCGAGCAGGCTCGCTCCCACATTTGATCGGCTGAGAGCAGAAAATTTGTGCTCACTGAAGATCCCCTGTGGGAGCGAGCCTGCTCGCGATTGGAGGCGACTCGATATCAGCTCAGCTGCGCCCTTTCCCGCCGTAGCAACCCAGCGATTAATCACCGGTTAATCCCTGCCCCGCACCCTGTATTCACTTGATCGATTACCCGCGCGACGTTCGCTGCGAATGAAGACAGCGTTTAGATGCGTCGCCCTTAATATCAATTTAATCGATCATTACTAGCATTATTTTGAGATTTTCAATCAATTTAATTGGCGTAGCATTCAACCCATGCAAGACACATCGCCAACGAACCTGGAGTTTTTAACCATGAAAACCAAACTGATCCTCGCCCTGACCCTGTCCGTACTGGCCGCCAACACCTTCGCAGCCGACGGCTATGACAAGACCGGTGCCGCCTCCTTCGGCTCCAACGCCAGCGCAGCCATCGAACGCAGCCATTCGGGCGCTTACGCCGCTGATGGTTTTGATAAGACCGGCACCGCCGACGCCATCGCCGCTGACGGCTTCGACAAGACCGGCACCGCCGACGCCATCGCCGCTGACGGTTTCGACAAGACCGGCACCGCCGACGCCATTGCTGCCGACGGCTTCGACAAGACCGGCACCGCCGACGCCATCGCCGCTGACGGCTTCGACAAGACCGGCACCGCCGACGCCATTGCTGCCGACGGCTTCGACAAGACCGGCACCGCCGACGCCATTGCCGCAGATGGCTTCGACAAGACTGGTACTGCTGAAGCGATCAGCTAATTGTGGGGCGTTCCCACGCAAGGGCGTGGGAACGATCTCCCTGGAAAAAAACGGCCCAGCCTTGCACTATTGGCCGCCTACGAATGCCCCTTCCAGGATCACCCAATGCCCGATGACATCCATTTCTACGAACCCGCCAACGGCCACGGCCTGCCCCACGATCCGTTCAACGCCATCGTCGGCCCGCGCCCCATCGGCTGGATCTCTTCCCAGGATGCCGAAGGCCGCCTGAACCTGGCGCCTTACAGTTTCTTCAATGCGTTCAACTACATTCCGCCGATCATTGGTTTTTCCAGTGTCGGGCGCAAAGACAGCCTGAACAACATCGAACAGACCGGCGAGTTCGCCTGGAACCTGGCGACGCGACCGCTGGCCGAGCAAATGAACCAGAGCTGCGCGATGGTCGCGCCAGAGGTCAATGAGTTTGAATTGGCCGGCTTGACCCCGGCGGCGTCACGGGTGATTCAGGTGCCGCGAGTGGCTGAGAGCCCGGTGTCCTTCGAATGCAAGGTCACGCAGATCATCCAGCTGCAGCGGGCAGACAAGGCCCTGGTGCCGAGCTGGCTGATCCTCGGCGAAGTGGTCGCCGTGCACATTGCCAAGTGGCTGTTGAAAGACGGGATCTACGACACGGCTGCCGCCGAGCCGATCCTGCGTGGCGGCGGACCGGCGGACTATTTCCAGCTGGGGCCTGAGGCGTTGTTCAGGATGCATCGTCCTAAATAAGCAATCACTTTCTCTCAGGAAGAAATGCAACCTGTGGCGAGGGACCTTGCTCCCGCTGGGCTGCGCAGCAGACCCATTTGGTGAGCGCTTCGCGCTCAAACGGGAGCAAGCTCCCTCGCCACAAAAGCATTCCCCTCAAAACGAACTTACCAGACCAACCCACCCTCCGCATCGACACCCTTGAGATGGGTCAGCTGCACCGCAGCCGCCTCATCGGCCTTGGCTGCGGTTTCGAAAGTCTGTTCTTCAAGCACTTTGTTAAAGCGCGGTGCGCCCGGGCCGCCAATGGTTTTGGTGGCGATGGCGGCGTAGTAGCCGCCACCTTCCCTGGGTACAAGGGCGGAAACAGCTTCAAAGGTTTCAAAGGCTTTACGTGCCATGTGAGTGTGCATCCCGGCAGTGGAAAATGGCTGTCATTAAACCTTCAACCGGCCAGTTTGTGTACCGTCGCCATGCACCCTTCGGTCGCCTGGGCGGCGGACACTTCCCGGAAGGTGTGAAAATCCAGGCTGCTGACCACCAGGTCCTGCACCAGCTCGGCAAAAATCGCCATGGCCGGCGAATTGAAGTAGGCATCCATCGCCGCTTGATTGACCCAGAGTCCGGACACCAGCCACAAATCGGCGTCACATTGCGAATGCTGCAGGGCAAAGTGCAGACACCCGGGCGCTTGGCGCGAGGGTACGATCAGTGTGCTCAGACGCGCGCCCAACTGCCGGGAGCAACCGGCGCGGGCCCGCACGAAAGCCATGTGACTGACGGGGATCTGTGTAGACATGTTCAACCCTCCCAGGTGATCCGTTGTGCAGCCGGGGACAGGCTGCGACAGGATCAAAGGTTAAGGGCCGCGACGCCAGTCTCGTTAGTCGATTCCTGCCGAGCCATTGCCCAATCCTGCGTATCGACGGAGCACTACCCTTGATCGAAAGCGCTGGAATCCCGACAACTGAAACAAAAGGTTTCAAGCAAGTTTCGCCCATGTTGCACGCCTGACATCCGATACGCCGTGCAGGATCAGGCAAGCTTTCAACAGGATGTGTCTACCGCCGTGGCTTGCACAAACATAAGCTTGAGCCATGGTTACCCTTTCATCCGAGGATTCCGGCATGTCGCCACTTGACCACGCCCATGTCCCGCTGGACACCTATCAGGAACAACAGCGCGCTGAGCTGGCGTCGATCATCGACCGCAACACCACCGAAGATGGCAACTACGCCACAGCCATCGATTCGCTGAACCTGTCGCGCTACAGCCAGCCCCATGATTTCGCGACGGCACTGGCCCAGCCGGCGCTGTGCATCATGGCCCAGGGGCACAAACAGGTGTGCCTGGCCAATGAAGCATTCAGCTACGACCCGCTCCATTATCTGGTGGTGTCGGTGTCGGTACCGTTGCGCGGCCGCGTCGCGGACGTCTCGCCTGAACATCCGATCCTGGCTCTGCGCCTGGACATCGACCCGGCGGAAATCACCGCACTGATCGCCGACGCCGGTCCCTTGGGCGTACCGACCCGTCCCGCCGGCCGTGGCTTGTATGTCGAACGCCTGGACACCCCGATGCTCGACGCGGTGCTACGCCTGGTGCGGCTGTTGGACAGCCCGAAAGACATCGCCATGCTCGCGCCGCTGGTGCGCCGGGAAATTCTCTATCGCCTGCTGCGCAGTCCCCAGGGCTATCGGTTGTATGAAATCGCCATCGCCAACAGCCAGAGCCATCGCATCAGCCAGGCGATCAAATGGCTCAACAGCCATTTCGAGCAGCCGCTGCGCATCGATGAACTGGCCCGGGAAGTGAACCTCAGCGTCTCGACCCTGCATCACCGCTTCAAGGCCATGACCGCCATGAGCCCGTTGCAATACCAGAAGCAACTGCGCTTGCAGGAAGCCCGCCGGCTGATGCTCGCCGAAGGGCTGGAGGCTTCGGCGGCGGGGTATCGGGTCGGCTACGAAAGCCCTTCGCAGTTCAGCCGCGAGTACAGCCGGTTGTTTGGGGCACCGCCGTTGAGGGATCTGGCGCGGTTGCGGTTGTCGGTTTGAGCTGGGATTTTCATTGACCCTAGCGGCCTCTTCGCGAGCAAGCCCGCTCCCACATGGGATCTTTGGTGAACATGAATCTCTGTTCGCTACCGATCAATTGTGGGAGCGGGCTTGCTCGCGAAGAGGCCGGCACAGACAACCCACCTCTCAAGAATCAGCCCCCCAGCACCCGACACGCCTCAGCCGGAATAGTCACCGACACCGCATGCCCGATCCCCAGGTCCATCCCCTGGCAAGGCGTGCTCAGCGCGGTGAACGAGATTCCCGAGCATTCCACGGTGGTCTCGATGGTCGCGCCGATGTCGCGCACGAACGTCACCTTGCCCAGCAAGCGGTTACCCGCCGTGGCCTGGGGCGCGGACAGTTGCACGTCTTCGGGACGCACCAGCAGCTTGAGCGGCTCGCCGACCGTGTTGCTCTGGCTGGCCGGCACTTGCAACGCGTCTCCGCCCGGCAGGCCGACGCGCCCGGTGCCGAGGGTGGTCGCCGGGAAAATATTGCCCGAGCCGATAAAATCGGCGACGAACTCGTTGGCCGGGTGCCGGTAGATCTCGATCGGCGTGCCGACCTGCTGCACCCGATGCTCGCCCAGCACCACCACGACGTCGGCCATGGTCATGGCTTCACGCTGATCATGGGTCACCATGATGGTGGTGATATTCAGCCGCTGTTGCAGCTGGCGGATTTCCACTTGCATGGATTCACGCAGCTTGGCGTCCAGGGCCGACAGCGGCTCGTCCAACAACAGAATTTTCGGCCGGGCGGCAATCGCCCGGGCAATCGCCACGCGCTGTCGTTGGCCGCCGGATAGCTTCGCCACCGGCCGGTCGATCATCGCCTGGAGCTGGATCAACTCCAGCAATTCCACCACCCGCGCCTGTTGCTCGGCCTTGCCCACGCCGCGCAGTTTCAGCGGGTAGGCGATGTTCTCGCCGACGGTCATGTGGGGGAACAAGGCCAACGATTGGAAGACCATGCCGAAGTTGCGCAGATGCGCCGGGGTGTGGCCGATGTCCTCGCCATCCAGGCGGATTTCGCCGCCGCTGAGGCTTTCCAGGCCGGCGATCATGCGCAGCAGGGTGGTCTTGCCACAGCCCGAAGGCCCGAGGAAACACACCAGCTTGCCCTGGGGCAAATGCAGGTTCACGTCCTTGACCGCGCAGGCCGAACCGTAGTGTTTCTCGACGTTTTCCAGTATCAGTCCCGTCATGTCTTCACCTCGAAATCAAAAGGAAACGCCGCCCTCGCCTACCAGTTTTTCCAACGCCCAGATCAGCACGAAGTCGATCAGCACGATGAGCACGGCAAACGAGAAAACGGTGGGGTCCAGCGACGACACGGTGCGGCTGTACATCCAGATCGGCACGGTCATGACATCGATGGTGTAGAGGAAATAGGTCACGGTGAACTCGTTGAACGAGACGATGAACGCCAGCAGCATCCCGGCGAGAATCCCGGATTTCATCAGCGGCACCACCACATCGACGATGGCCCGTTGCGGCGTCGCGCCGAGCATCCGCGCGGCTTCCTCGACTTCGCTGCCGATGCCCAGCATGGCGGCGGTGCAGTTCTTCACCACGAACGGCAGCGCGAGGATGACGTGGGCAATCACCAGTCGCGAGGTGGTCATCTGGAACGGCAGGCTGTCGAATACCAGCAGCAGCGCCAGGCCCAGCACGACCATGGGGAACACCAACGGCAGCGACATCAGTTGCAGGGCCACGGCCTTGCCTCGAAATTCACAGCGGGTCAGTGCATAAGCCGCCGGGACCGCGATCAGCGTGGCGAAAATCATGGTCAGGCAGGCGACCAAAAGGCTGGTGCCCATGGCCTGACCCAGGCTCAGCACATCACTGGCATCGGGCGAGACAAAGGTGTGCCAGGCCGCCCGATACCATTGCAGGCTGTAGCTGCTCGGGGGGAAGTCGAGGTTCGCCGCGCCGCTGAAGGACATGACGATCATGGTCAGGATCGGCAGCACCGCCAGCAACAGGATGAAAGCCGACAGCAGTCCCGCCAACCGGCCGGTTTCCCCGGGCAGCAGCGACTGGCGTTTTTTACTCAGCGCGCTCATTGAGAAGCCTCCAGCATCCGCCGACGGCGGCCGGTGAAATATTCCGACAGGGTCATGATCAGCAGAGTGGTGACGATCAACACCACCCCGGCGGCGGACGCGGCCGGCCAGTTCATCAGCGGGGCGATCTGGTCGTGGACCATCACCGCCAGCATCGGCACCCGTCGACCGCCCAACAGCAGGGGCACGACAAAGCTGCTGGCGTTGTAGGCGAACACCAGCGTCGCGCCAGTGATGATGCCCGGCAGGCTCATGGGCAGCACCACCTGGCGAAACACCTGGAAGCGGCTGGCGCCCAGGGTCGCGGCAGCCTCTTCATAACTGCGGGCAACCCCGCGCATGGCGCTGGCGATGGGCAACACGGCCAAGGGAAACGCGGTCTGGACCAGGCCCATCAACACGCCGTTCTGGTTGTACAGCCACATGATCGGGCGCTTGATCAGCCCCAGGCCCATCAACGCCTGGTTGAGCATGCCGGCAGGCCCCAGGATCACCAGCCAGCCATAGCTTTGCAGCAACAGGTTGACCAACAGCGGCAACAGCACCGCCGCCAGGAAAATGCGCCGCAACAACGGCGAGGACAGGCGCGACATGGTGTAGGCCACGGGAATCGCCAGCAGGACCGCGATCACCGCGCTGATCAGTGCCAGACGCAAGGTCAGCAGCAGCGACTTGAGGTAGTAGGGTTCCAGCAACTGCCCGTAGCTGGCCAGGCTGAAGCCACTCCACTCCGCCCCTTTGGTGCCGACGCTCATGCGCAGCACCAACAGACTGGCGGCCACCAGCACGCCGAGGAACAGCATCGACGGCGACAGGAAAAGCCAGGCCCGCGTCGTAGGCGAAATACCCCGGCTTGAACGCATTGGCGCAACGCTCTGTGGATGGGTTAACGGTTGGTGTTCCATGGCAAGGTCTCGTCAGTAAAAAACGACAGAACAAACACAACTTTTGAGTGGAAGCAGGCAGCCGCAACATCCCTGTCCACCTCCAATCCCTGTGGGAGCGAGCCTGCTCGCGATGACGGCCGCACAGGCAACATCTCCATCAACTGAACCACCGCTATCGCGAGCAGGCTCGCTCCCACATGGGTTCTCCGGTGGCCGCAATTTCCCAGTACACCCACAGTCCCTGTGGGAGCGAGCCTGCTCGCGATGACGGCCGCGCAGGCAACATCTCCATCAACCGAACCACCGCTATCGCGAGCAAGCTCGCTCCCACATGGGTTCTCCGGTGGCCGCAATATCCCAGTACACCCACAATCCCTGTGGGAGCGAGCCTGCTCGCGATGACGGCCGCACAGCCAACATCTCCATCAACCGAACCACCGCTATCGCGAGCAAGCTCGCTCCCACATGGGTTCTCCGGTGGCCGCAATATCCCAGTACACCCACAATCCCTGTGGGAGCGAGCCTGCTCGCGATGACGGCCGCACAGCCAACATCTTCATCAACTGAACCACCGCTATCGCGAGCAGGCTCGCGATGACGGCCGCATAGCCAACATTTCCATCAACTGAATCACCGCTATCGCGAGCAGGCTCGCTCCCACATGGGTTCTCCGGTGGCCGCGATATTCCAGTACACCCCAATCCCCTGTGGGAGCGGGCTTGCCCGCGAAGGCGGCGGCACAGGCAACGTCTTCATCACTGAACCACCGCAATCGCGAGCAGGCTCGCTCTCACAGGGGTTCTTCGATGGCCGCTAGATCCATGCACACCCACAGTGGCTTTCACATCAGGACGAGAAGATCTCCGTATACCGACGAATCCACTGGTCATGCACCGTCGCCAGGAAGGCGTTGTCGTGCATGATCGCTTTGTCGGCGATTTGCTCCGGGGTGAGGATGTAGGGGCTCTTGCGCGCTTCGCTGGAGATGATGGCCTTGGCGTTGACCGGGCCGTTGAAGATGTCTTCGGCCATCTTGCCCTGCACCAGCGGGTCGAGGGAGTGGTCGATGAAGGCGTAGGCCAGGTCGGTGTCGCCGGGGCGGTTTTTCGGCATGACCGAGAGCATCAGGTCGGTGTAGAAACCCTCCTTCATGCCGAACGTGGCCCCCAGCCCATAAGCCGGATCGCGGATCTGCTTGGGGAAGAACGCCGGCGCATACAACCCGCCCATGTCCAGGGAGCCGGTGCGGAACAGTTCGGCGATCTGGTTCGGGTTTTCCCCCAGGGTCACCACCCGGTCCTTGAGCTCGGCAAGTTTCTTGAAGCCCGGCTCGATGTTGTGCTCGTCACCACCGGCCAGCTTGGCGGCGATGATGATCAGGTCCATGGCCTCGGTCCAGTTCGGCGGTGGCAGGAAGATGTTCGGCGCCAGGTCGGCGTCCCAAAGCGCGGCGTAACTGTCCGGCGCCTGCTTCATGGTGCGGGTGCTGTAGACCAGGCTGTTGCACCACAACAGGTAACCGATGCCATGGCCGCCGGCACCGGTGCGGTATTGCGCCGGCACGTCCGCCAGGTTGGGGATGCGATTGAGATCGGGCTTTTCCAGCAGCCCGGCCGCCGCCAGGCCCTCGGCGCCGACGCCGGCCAGGGTGATGATGTCGTACTGCGGCCGGTCGCCGCCGGCCTTGAGCTTGGCGACCATTTCCGAGGTGCTGCCGGTGCGGTCGGCGACCACCTTGGCGCCGGTCTTGGCCTCGAAGGTCGCAGCGATGTTGCGCAGCGCTGCCAGCCCAGTGTCATCGGACCAGGTCAGCAGGCGCAGGGTCTTGCCGACGAACCGCGTATCGCTGGCCCGGGCGCTGATAAATGGCACGCTCATGGCGGCGGCCGCGACCGACACCACGCTGGCGGTCTTGATGAATTGACGTCTGTTCAGATCATGCTTGCCCATGGAGGACTCCCTTTGTTCTTCTAAGTATGAGGTGGCTCAAAACCGTTGCGCCCGTGCCGCTGGACATCGATCAAAGCCCCGTATTGCAAAGGCTAGGTCGCTGTCCAGGGCCATCCTGAGGTTGTGCAAAATCCCTGACTATCGATAAAAACTCATTGAAGCCATGTTCCTGGCGCATGCCTTTTTTCGAGGCAGGCGGGGCCCGATAACGGACCGTCAGACGGCCCGGATCACATGCTTGATTTCCTGGAATGCCGCCAATCCCCATGGCCCCAGCTCACGGCCCAAGCTGCTCTGCTTGTAGCCACCCCACGCGGCCTGGGGAAAGATCACCTGGGGCGCGTTGATCCATACCAGCCCGGCCTGCAGAGCATTGGCCACCTGCCCGGCCGCCTCGGTATCGCGACTGACCACGCTGGCCACCAGACCGAAACGGCTGTCGTTGGCCAGGGCGATGGCTTGTGCCTGGGTGGTGAAGCGGCGTACGCACAGCACCGGCCCGAAGATCTCTTCGCACCACAACGCACTGTCCAGGGGCACGTCGGTGAAGAGGGTCGGCTGCAAAAAAAAGCCTCGCGCCAGATGCGCCGGGCGCTGGCCGCCGCAAACCAGGGTCGCGCCGTCACTCAAGCCGCGGTCGATGTGCCCGAGCACCCGCTGGTATTGCGCCTGGTTGACCAGCGCGCCCATCTCCACGTCCGGGTCGAACGGGTCGGCCACGCGGATCGCCTCGGCGCGAGCCTTGAGCCGTTTCAGGAACTCATCGGCCAGCTCATCGGCCACCAACACCCGACTGGTGGCTGAACACATCTGCCCGGCATTGAAGAAACCGCCGCCACAGGCCAGCTCCACCGCCAGATCCAGGTCGGCATCGGCCAGCACCAGCAGCGACGATTTACCGCCCAGCTCCAGGCTCACGCCCTTCATGGTTTCCGCTGCCCGTTGCATCACCTGCACACCCACCGCGTTGCTGCCGGTGAAGGAAATCTTCGCCACTCGCGGATCCGCCGCCAACGGAGCACCGACCGCCAGTCCGGTGCCGCACACCAGGTTGAACACCCCGTCCGGCAGACCGCTCTCAGCAATGATCGAGGCCAGTTCCAGCTCCGGCAGCGGCGTGACTTCCGAGGGCTTGAGGACCACACAGCAGCCGGCGGCCAGGGCTGGAGCGAGTTTCCAGGCGGTGGTGACCATCGGGAAATTCCACGGCACGATCAACCCGACCACCCCGCACGGCTCTCGGCGCAGACGAGCGCTGAAATCATCGCTGGGCAAGGCCAGCGCACTGTCTTGTCGGGCGTCCAGGCCTTCGGCCAGGTCGGCGTAGTAATTGAACGTGGCGACCACGTCATCGACATCGATGGCCGCTTCGAACAGCGGTTTACCGTTGTTGCTCGACTGCAATTTCATCAACTGTTCGCGACTGGCCTGCACGCCGGCAGCGATACGCCGCAGGATCGCACCGCGCTCGGCGCCCGTGGTGTTCGACCAGCCACCGAAGGCCTGGGTAGCGGCCTCCAGCGCCCGGTCGACGGCACGTTCATCGCCGCCATTGACCGTGGTCAGCAGCGCCTCGGTGGCCGGGTTGATGACTCGCAAGTGTTGATCCCCGGAGGACCATCGACCGTTGATGTACAGGCCGTCCAGCGTCGTGGGCAGGTTCATTTCGACACCCCGGCCATCCAGCGCGTCTGATCGATTTCAATCATGGTCGGCCCTTGGCGGTCGTGGGCAGCGCGCAAGGCCGCGCGCAGATGCTCCACGTCATCGACGGCTTCGGCCGCACAGCCCAATGCCTTGGCGACGCCGATGAAATCCGGGGCGTAGATGTCCACGCCCACCGGTTCGATGGCGCGGTTGACCATGTACTTCTTGATCTCTTCGTAGCCCTGGTTATTCCACAGCAACACGATCACCGGGGTGCGCGCCTCCACGGCACTGGCCAGTTCCGGCAGGGTGAACTGCAACCCGCCATCGCCGATCAGGCACACCACGGGCGGACGTCCCTGGCCTTGATCTTTGCCACCAAGCCAGGCGCCAATGGCCGCCGGCAACGCATAGCCGAGGGTGCCGTAGCCGGTTGACGCATTGAACCAGCGCCGGGGTCGTTCAAGGTTGAACGTCAGGTTGCCGGTGTACACCGGTTGCGTGGAGTCGCCGACGAATACCGCGTCGGGCAGTGTTTGCAAAATGATGTCGAGCAGCAGGGTCTGGGCGCAGGTCGGGGCATCCCGGTCGCGTTCCAGCTCGATCCGCAACCGGGCGGCACGCGCCGGGCCCCAATCGGCCTGACGTTCAATTAGCGTTGACGAATCGAGCTCGGCCAGCAAAGCCTGGGCCGCAGCGCGGGCGTCAGCCACCAGCGCCAGGCGCGGCGGATAGTTGCGCACGGTCTGGTCCGGGTCGATGTCGATGCGCAACAGCGCACCGGGAATCTCGAAACCGCCGGCAAAGGTGATGTCGTAATCGGTCTCGGCCAGTTCGGTGCCGATGGCCAGCACCACATCGGCTTCGGCCACCAGGGCGCGGGTGGCAACCAGGCTCTGGGTAGAGCCGATCAGCAACGGATGGCGGGACGGCAGCAGGCCCTTGGCGTTGATCGTCAATGCCACCGGCGCGCCAAGGCGCTCGGCCAGTTCGGTCAAAGGTTGCGCTGCGTCGATGGCGCCACCGCCCGCGAGGATCAAGGGGCGTCTGGCCGTCGCCAGCATGGCTGCCATCTGCGCCACCGCACCCGGTGCCGCGCCGGCACGATGGATGTTCACCGGCAGGTTGCCGAGCAACGCATCGGCATTTTCCACCAAAACGTCCAACGGGATTTCGATGTGCACCGGACGCGGGCGCCCGGCCTGGAACAAAGCGAAGGCCCGGGCCAGGACCGCAGGCAACTCGGCAGCGGACATCAACGTATGGGAAAACGCCGCGACGCCCGCCACCAGCGCGCTCTGGTTCGGCAACTCGTGCAGCTTGCCGCGACCTCCCCCCAGTTGACTGCGCGACTGCACGCTGGAGATCACCAGCATCGGGATCGAATCGGCATAAGCCTGACCCATGGCGGTAGTGATGTTGGTCATGCCGGGGCCGGTGATGATGAAGCACACCCCCGGCTTGCCGCTGACCCGGGCATAACCGTCAGCCATGAAGCCGGCGCCCTGCTCATGCCGTGGGGTCACATGGCGGATGCTTGAGCGGGCCAGCCCGCGGTACAGCTCGACGGTGTGTACGCCGGGGATCCCGAACACCTGCTCCACGCCATAGCCTTCGAGTAACTTGACCAATACTTCGCCGCACGTTGCCATTGCCACTGCCCTTTTTCTTGTCTCGGACCAGGCCCCGGGCAATCCGCCGGGGACCGTTTCTGTCGTTGGGAATGGCGTTATTGGAACGGTCCGGCCGTAGCGGCAACAATGGATAAAAAGTCATACTAGCCATGTCCTCACGTCATGGCTTGGATCCAAATGAAACGACTTCCTCCGCTTGCGACGCTGCACACGTTTCTGATCACGGCCCAGTGCTGCAACTTCACGCGGGCCGCCGAACAGCTGTGTATCACCCAGGGCGCGGTGAGCCGGCAGATCGCCGGGCTGGAGGATCATCTGGGTTATGCGCTGTTCCAGCGTCAGGCGCGGGGCTTGAGCCTGACCGCCGAAGGCCAGGCGTGGCTGCCACGGATCCAGCAGGTGTTCAGCCTGATTGGCGAGGCCGTCGAGCAGATCGGCGAGAAGCGCCAGACCCTGCAACTCAAGGCCCCGACCTGCGTGATGCGCTGGCTGCTGCCGCGCCTGTTGCAATGGCAGAAGGAACGCCCGGACGTGCCGGTGGAACTGACCACCACGGTCAGGCACGGCGTGGACTTCCAGCGCGAAGCCTTCGACGCGGCGGTGGTCTATGGCCCACCACCGGACGCCTCCCTGGCCTGCCTGCACCTGTTCGACGAACAACTGACGCCGGTCTGCTCGCGGCCGATCCTCGAAGGCCCGGTACCGCTGCGCGACCCCATCGATCTGCAACAACACTTGCTGCTGCACCCCACCGCCGACGAGCGCGACTGGAAGGCCTGGCTCGACGCCGCCGACGTAAAGCTGAGCAACGTCAGCAAAGGCCAGCACTTCGAAACCCTGGACCTGGCGATGTCCATGGCCTCCCAGGGCACGGGCGTGGCGATTGGCGACTGGTCGTTGATCGGCGACGATCTGAGCGCCGGGCGGCTGGTGATGCCGTTCGAGTTGAAGGTCAGGACCGGGCTGGGCTATCACTTGGTGTACCCGCGCAAACCCCAGGCGTCCGGGCCGTTGCAGGAATTGATGGGGTGGTTGGTGGAGCAGGCTCAGGCGCGGTAGAACCCGTTGCACTGGGCTCCAGTGGAGAGAGACACATCTGTGGCGAGGGGATTTATCCCCGCTGGACTGCGTAGCAGGCCCATGACTTTTTAACATGCTCAGTCTGATACACCGAGGGGTCGTTTTTTGGGGTTGCTCCGCAACCCAGCGGGGATAAATCCCCTCGCCACAGATGCCCTAGCTACAGATCAGTCTCCTTGCAACAGCAAAGAGCTAGAGCACATTCGGCGCCTGTACCGGTTCGATCTGCGCCCAGTGCGAGGTGTCTTCGCGGTGCTGTTGCAGGTACGGCAACACCGCCGCCAGCAGCGGTGCCTTGAAGGCTTCCTGGAATCGATGAGCCAGGCCTGGGATCAGTTTCAACTGGCTGCCCTGGATGTGCGCCGCCAGGTGCACGCCGTGCATCACCGGCAGCAACGGGTCGGCGGTGCCATGTACGACCAGCGTCGGCACTCGCAGTTGATTGAGCAGCGCGACCCGGCTCGGCTCGGCCAGGATCGCCATGATCTGGCGCTTCACGCCTTCAGGGTTGAAAGCTCGGTCATAGGCCACGGCAGCCTGATGCAGCAAGGCCTGACGGTCGTCGACCACCAGCGGGCTGCCCAACGCCGCCAACAGATCAGCCTGCTGTTCCAGGGCCACTTCACGATTCGGCGCACTGCGCCGCGACAGCAACTGCACCAGTGCAGCGCTGGGCGCCGGCAGGCCTTCGGCGCCGGAGCTGGTCATGATCAGCGTCAGGCTCTCGACCCGCTGCGGTGCCATCGCCGCCATGTGCTGGGCGATCATCCCGCCCATGCTCACTCCCAGCACGTGGAAGCTCTGCACGTGCAGCGCGTCCATCAAGCCCAGCCCGTCGTCGGCCATGTCGGTCAGGGTATAGGGCGCGGCCACCGGCAGACCGAGTTTGTAGCGCAGAGCTTCGAAGGTCAGGTTGGCACTGCCCGGGGCCTGGCGCCAAGTGGACAGGCCGACGTCGCGGTTGTCGTAGCGAATCACCCGAAAACCCTGTTCGCACAGGGCCATCACCACTTCATCCGGCCAGTGGATCAACTGCCCGCCCAGGCCCATCACCAACAGCAAGACCGGGTCCGAGGCACGGCCGACGCTCTGGTACGTCAGGCTCACCTGATCCAGATCGACCCGTTGGGCCGCGACATTGACATCACAACGAGACGCCGCATAAGACGGCAGGCCGCAAAACAGTACGGCCAGGAAAATGAATACACGCATGAACAAACACCGAAACGCAGAACCCCAGTAGAGCGCGAGTCTGATGAAGTTTGTTCAAGCGCGCTGCCACAGTTGCGTGACAGTTTGATGAAGATTGCCGAATGGTGATCCAAAGCCATGTGGGCAGCCTGTGATCGCTGTGATCCCCTGTGGCGAGGGAGCTTGCTCCCGCTGGAGTGCGCAGCGCTCCCAACAGTGGCAAGCCTTGCATAGCATGAAGGCTTGAAATGTCGGGTCTGCTGCGCAGCCCAGCGGGAGCAAGCTCCCTCGCCACGGGGGTTGAGCAGTCTTTAGATCAGGCCAACTGACTACGCAACTGCCGCGCCGCCGCAACCATGTTCACCAGGGCCGCTTCGGTTTCCGGCCAAGCGCGGGTCTTGAGGCCGCAGTCGGGGTTGATCCACAGGCGCTCGGCGGGAATGCGCTGCACCGCCTTGCTCATCAACGCCACCATCTCAGCGGTGTCCGGCACCCGTGGCGAGTGGATGTCGTAGACGCCCGGGCCGATGTCGTTGGGGTATTCGAAGGCCTCGAACGCGTCCAGCAGTTCCATGTCCGAGCGCGAGGTTTCGATGGTGATGACGTCGGCGTCCATGGCGGCGATGGCCTCGATCACGTCATTGAATTCGCTGTAGCACATGTGGGTGTGGATCTGGGTTTCGTCGCCCACGCCCGACGCGCTCAGGCGGAACGCCTCCACGGCCCAGTCCAGGTATTGCTGCCATTGCGCACGACGCAGTGGCAACCCTTCGCGGAACGCCGCTTCGTCGATCTGCACGATCCTGATCCCGGCCTTTTCCAGATCCAGCACTTCGTCCCGCAGGGCCAATGCCAATTGTTGGGCCTGGACCCGGCGTGACACGTCCTCGCGGGGGAACGACCACATCAGCATCGTCACGGGACCGGTGAGCATGCCTTTCATGACTTTGTCGGTCAGGCCCTGGGCGTAGCGGATCCAGTCGACGGTCATTGGGTTGGGGCGGCTGATATCGCCGTAGATGAGCGCCGGTTTCACACAACGCGAACCGTAGCTCTGCACCCAGCCGAAGCGGGTGAAGGCGTAACCGTCCAGTTGCTCGGCGAAGTATTCCACCATGTCGTTGCGCTCGGCTTCACCGTGCACCAGCACGTCCAGGCCCAGGCGTTCCTGGATCTCTACGGCGTGGCGGATTTCGGTGTGCATGGCGTCCTGGTAATCATTGGCCGACAGCTTGCCCTGCTTGTGAGCCTGACGCGCCAGGCGAATCGCCGGAGTCTGAGGAAACGAGCCGATGCTGGTGGTGGGAAATGCCGGCAGTTTCAGTCGGGCGCGCTGCTGTTCGATGCGTTCGGCAAACGCTGAGCGCCGCTGGCTGTCCTGGGGCGTGATCGCGTCCAGACGGGCCTGGACCTCAGGCTTGTGAATGCGCGCCGAAGCGGCACGGTTGGCCTGCACCTCACGGCTGGCGGCCAGCGCCTGTTGCACGCCGGGGGCCTGCGGATCGTTCAGCGCATCGCGCAACACCGCCACCTCGCCACACTTCTGCACGGCGAAGGCCAGCCAGCTCTTGAGTTCGGGGTCGAGCCGGTCTTCGCGCTCCAGATCCACCGGGCTGTGCAGCAACGAGCAAGAAGTGCTGACCCAGAGGTTGTCGCCAAAGCGCTCCTGGGCCGGTTGCAATTGCGCCAGCGCCTGCTCCAGTTCGCAGCGCCAGACGTTGCGGCCATTCACCAGGCCCACCGAGAGGATCTTGTAGGTCGGCAGGCGATCCAGCACTTGACCCAACTGGTCCGGGGCGCGCACCGCGTCGATGTGCAAACCGTCCACCGGCAGGCTCACCGCCAGGCCGAGGTTATCTTCCAGGCCACTGAAATAGGTCGCCACGAGTTTCTTCAGCGGCGAATACTGAAGGATGTGATAAGCCCGTTCGAAGGCGTTTCTCCAGGCCAGGGGCAGGTCGAGGGTGAGGATCGGCTCGTCGATCTGCACCCATTCAACGCCTTGGGCCTTGAGGCGATTGAGGATTTCACCGTAGACCGGCAGCAGGCGTTCCAGCAGGTCGAGCCGGTCGAATTCGCCGCCCTTGGCCTTGCCCAGCCATAGGTAGGTCAGCGGGCCGATGATCACCGGCTTGACCTTGTGGCCCAAGGCGTGGGCTTCGTCCACTTCGTCGAACAATTGCTCCCAGCTCAGGGCGAAGGTCTGGTCAGCGGAGAACTCCGGGACGAGGTAGTGGTAGTTGGTGTCGAACCACTTGGTCAGCTCCTGGGCATGTTGCCCGTGATCGGCGTTGCAGCAACTGGCCGTGGCGCCACGGGCCATGGCGAACAGGGTGTCGAGGGTTGGCCGGCCCTGGGCATTCAAGGTGTTGCGGAAACGCGCTGGAATGACGCCCAGGGCCAGGGTGTGGCTGAGCACCTGGTCGTACCAGGCGAAGTCACCGACCGGCAGCAGGTCGATGCCGGCGTCCTTCTGCAATTGCCAATGCCGGGCCCGCAACTCGCGACCCACCGCTTGCAGTTCGGCCTGGGCCAGGTCGCCCTTCCAGTAGGCTTCGAGGGCTTTTTTCAGTTCGCGGTCGGTCCCGATGCGCGGGAAACCGAGGGTGTGGGCCAGGGCCATGGTGTGCGTTCTCCTGTAAAAGATGACGCCATTGTCGACAGCCAGCCCCACATGAGACAAACTCAACCTTTTCGTGTTGATCACAAGTTTCATTCATGGAGCCACCCGGTGCTTGAACTCCGTCACCTCAAGACCCTGCACGCCCTGCGCGAGGCCGATAGCCTGGTGGAGGCCGCCGAACGCCTGCACCTGACCCAGTCCGCCCTGTCCCACCAGTTCAAGGAACTGGAAGAGCGCCTGGGGATGCCGTTGTTCGTGCGCAAGACCAAACCGGTGCGCTTCACCAGCGCCGGCCTGCGTCTGTTGCAACTGGCCGATGCCACCCTGCCGCTGCTGCGCGGCGCCGAGCGGGATATCGCGCGGCTGGCGGGCGGCACTGCGGGGCGCCTGCACATGGCGATCGAGTGCCACAGCTGCTTCCAATGGCTGATGCCCACCATCGACCAGTTCCGCGATGCCTGGCCGGAAGTCGAACTGGACCTGGCCTCGGGCTTCGCCTTCGCCCCACTGCCGGCCTTGGCCCGGGGCGACCTGGATCTGGTGGTGACCTCCGACCCGCTGGATCTTGCCGGTATCACTTACGTGCCGCTGTTCACCTACGAGGCGATGCTCGCCGTGGCGAACCAGCATCGGCTGGCGGGCAAGCCGTATATCGTGCCGGAAGACCTGGTCAGCGAAACCCTGATCACCTACCCGGTGGAACGGGACCGGCTGGACATTTTCACCCGTTTCCTGGAACCGGCCGACATCGAACCGGCCCAGGTGCGCACCTCCGAACTGACGGTGATGATGATGCAACTGGTCGCCAGCGGCCGAGGCGTGTGCGGCATGCCGCACTGGGCGCTGCATGAATACAGCTCGCGGGGCTACGTAAAGGCCAAGCGGCTGGGGGAAAAAGGCCTGTTTGCCACGCTGTACGCGGCGGTCCGCACCGACATGCTCGATGCGCCGTACATGCGCGACTTTTTGCTGACGGCCAAGGACACTTCGTTTTCGACGCTCGATGGGGTCAGTGCTGTGCGCTGAGACTGCGTTGCGGGCCAATCGCGAGCAGGCTCGCACCCACAGTTGGATCTGCGCAGTGTTCAAAATCTGTGTCCATCACAAATCCAATGTGTGGGGCTTGCTCGCGAAAGCGGTGGGTCAATCACACTGATGGCGACTGGCTCAGCCTCTTCGCGAGCAAGCCCGCTCCCACAAGGGATCGCGGGTGTATTCAGAATCTGAGCCCACCACAAATCCAACTGTGGGAGCGAGCCTGCTCGCGATAAGGCCCTAAAGCTCCAACCACATATGGATCTTGTCGAAGTATTCATCGCCCACGCGGATCGCCTGGGGTTCCAGGCCGTAGAGGGCGAAGCCGCAGCGTTGGTAGAGCTGGATGGCCGGGTCGTTGCCGGCGGTGACGGTCAGTTGCACCAGCCGCAGGAAGGCATGGCGCCGGGCTTCAGCGAGGGCGGTTTCCAGCAGTCGCTGGCCGAGCCCGCGCTGGCGATGCTGCTCGCTGACATACATGCCGAACAGCAACGCCTTGTGCCGGGCTTTTTCCCGGGGCTCCAGGGCCAGGCCGACGATACCGACCAGCTCATCCTCGACGAACGCCCCGAGCAGCACATCGAGCCGGCTGTTGAGCCGCGACTCCCACCAGTTGATGGGCAACGCCGCCCGTTCGCTGACGCTGGAGGTGAACGCCTGGGGATGAAGCGCGTACGCCTGGAGCATCAACTGGCGATAGGCCTGGGCATCACCCGCTCGCAGGCGCCGGATATTCACGCGGCCCGCCGCTGCTCAAACATCAGCCGCAATGCCAGCGCCCCCAGGACAAACCCCATGAAGTAGCGCTGCGCCGCCAGCCACGTCGGGTTATGGACGAACCACGAAGCGATGCCGGCGGCGAACAAGGCAATCAGCAGGTTGACGCTGAAACTGACGCTGATCTGGGTCAGCCCCAGGACGATGCTCTGGGTGAACAGCGAACCGTGTTCCGGGCTGATGAACTGAGGGAACACCGACAGGTAAAACACCGCGATCTTCGGATTCAGCGCGCTGGTGAGAAACCCCATGGTGATCAACTTGCGCGTCGAGTCCGCCGGCAATTGGCGGGCTTCGAACGGCGAACGCGCGCCCGGCTTCACGGCCTGCCAGGCCAGCCACAGCAGGTACAGCGCACCGGCCCATTTCAACAGTTCATAGGCCGTGGGCACCGCCAGGAACACCGCCGTCAGCCCGGCGGCAGCGGCGAACATGTGCACGAAGAACCCCGCCACCACACCCAGCAGAGACGTGACCCCGGCCTTGCGGCCCTGGCAGATCGAACGGGAGATGAGGTAGATCATGTTGGGGCCGGGCGTGAGCACCATCAGCAACGCGGCGGCGGCGAAAATCAGCAGGTCGGGCAGTGGAATCATGGGCAACAATCCTTGAGCCTTGAATCGAGACAGGTGGCTCGATAAAACGGCAGGATCACCTCGCCTGTCAATGGCGCCAGGAACAGACCACCATCGCCGGCCGGATCGATCCAGCGGACCTCTTCGATTTCCGCAGCAGGCGAAACCGAGGCGTCGATACTCACCAGAAACACCTCGGCCTGCACGACGAACCCCGGTTCGTTGGCCGCCGGCGCGCTGAACGCGCCCAGATAACGGGCCTGCGCCGGGTCGATCGCCAGCCCGAGCTCTTCCTCCAGTTCACGGGTCAGGGCCTGGACCGGTTGTTCAGCGGGCTCGATCTTGCCCCCCGGCTGCATGAAGGCCCGGGTGCCGCGCTTGCGCACCAGCAGGGTTCGACCGTCCGGCCCGATCAGCAGGGCGGCGGCGATGCGGATGAGGGGGTTGGGCATGGGTGGTCAGCCTGGGTGGGGAAAAAGGCTTGGGAGGTTACCTAACGTAGCGGCAGGAGCAAAGCTTCCAGCCCCACACATTTCCCACTGTGGGAGCGAGCCTGCTCGCGATGGCGGTCTGTCAGTCGACTACATCGTCAGCTGGTAGTCCGCTATCGCGAGCAGGCTCGCTCCCACAGGGGATTTGTGTTGTCTGTTGGAGTGGGTTTCACCCCAACATCGGCTTAGGCGCCGTCGGGTCGGCGTCTTCCTCGGGGACTTTGACGAACACGCTGTACCGGGCCCCTTCCATCGCTTCGAAGGCGAGCAGCTTTTCTACCAGCGGGGCACTGAGCACCTTGCCGGCGTTGAGCAGAAGCATGCCGTTGTCGGCGTTGAGGTTGCGCGCCAGGACCATGCCGGCGCCCAGCTCCCGGGTGGTCATGACCTTCACTGTCGGGTCCGACAGGGTGACGTCTTCCAGGTATTCCCCGCAGGCCTTGATGAAGTCCTCGACCATGTCCGGGTCGTACAGCTTGCCGGCGTATTTGCGAATGTAGACCAGGGCCTCGTCGCTGTTCATCTGCCGTTCGAGGATCAAGCCGCGCTGCAGTTCGATGAAGTCCACCGCCAGTTTCAGCAGCCGCGAACCGAACGGAATCGCCTCGCCCTTGAGGTGCTCGGGGAAACCGCTGCCATCCCAGCGTTCCTGGTGATGTCGGATGATCCGCGCCGCGTCTTTCATCGGGTCCAGGGTCATCAGCAGCGACTCGCTCTGCTTCGGATAGGCCCGATACAGCTCGAGCTCGGTGTGGTGCAACATGTCGGCCGGAGTGATCATCATGTTGTCGGTCCAGCTCAGCTTGCCGATGTTGTACAACGCCGCGGCCATGGTCAGGTCGCGGTCGGTGGACTCGTCAAGAAAGTGCAGCCGGCTGTATACGCGGATCAGTTCGATGATCTGCCGGTTGGTCTGCTTGGCCTTGGGCAGGCGCAGGTTGGCGATCAACGAGAACACCTCGGTGCTGGTCACGTAGCTGCGCTTGAGCTCATCGTAGGCCAGGTCGAGCATGTCGGCGGTCTGCTGCAACTCGGAGGTGCGCGACGCCACGCGTTTTTCCAGGGTGGCGTTGAGGGTCTTGAGCTGCTGGTTCTGCTCGCGGTTCAACGCTTCGAGGCGCTGGCGCTCGCTTTCGGAATGCTGGTGGGCCAGGGCCTGGCGCAAGGCCTGCACCAATTCTTCGTCGTTCCAGGGCTTGCTGAGGTAGCGGTAGAGCTGCCCCTCGTTGATGGCCTTGGTCATCATGTCCACGTCGGCGTAACCGGTGAGCAGGATGCGCAAGGTCGACGGATACAGCTTGCGGATCTGCGCCAGCAGCGTGGCGCCGTCCATGTTGGGCATGCGCGCATCGGTCATCACCAGATCGACCGGCCGCTCCTTGAGAATTTCCAGGGCCTTGGCGCCGCTGTCGGCCATCAGGATTTCATAGGGCTGGCTGCGCAATAAGCGGCGCAGGCTATTGAGAATCGACTCTTCGTCGTCGACCAGCAGGACCGTCGGCTTCTTTACCGGAACGTCCGGCGATTGATCTTCCATTGCTACCCCCTCCTATAAACCACAACCTTTCTACCGTACCCCCAAAATACAGGCTAGTAGATTGAGAAAATTTAGACACATTTGCCATCACTGACCGAGCGCATCCCGATGAGACGACTATGCTGTACCCCATGAAGGGCCAAGTACAGGCCAGAATACTCATGCCAGCGAAAGGGATATCAGATGTGCCCACGGTTCTATAGTCCGCACCTCGAAGGTGCACGGCGATGAGCCTGCCATTGGAAAAAACCAACCGGCGGATCCTGATCGTCGACGACACCGCGACCATTCATGAGGATTTTCGCAAGATCCTCAGCCCCGGCGCAGTCACCGAAGACAGCCTCAGCAGCGCCGAAGAAGCGTTGTTCGGCGCACCGGTGGCCGTCGCCAGCCAGAGTTTCGTGCTCGAGTCGGCGTTCCAGGGCATGGAGGCCTTGAACAAGGTCGAGACCGCGCTGGCCCAGGGCCAACCTTTTGCCATGGCCTTCATCGACATGCGCATGCCGCCGGGCTGGGATGGCCTGGAGACCATCGAACGGCTGTGGCGCGTCGACCCCAAGCTGCAAGTGGCGCTGTGCACTGCGTATTCGGATTATTCCTGGGAAGACATTTCCGAGCGCCTCGACCTGGGCGACCGGCTGCTCATCCTGAAAAAACCCTTCGATGCCATCGAAATCCGCCAGATGGCCAGTGCCTTGACCGTCAAATGGCAGATGACCGAAGACGCGGCGCTGAAAATGGACATGCTCGAACGCGCCGTCGAGGAGCGGACCCGGGAGCTGGCCGACGCCAACATCATCGTGCAGAACAGCCCGACCATCCTCTATCGCCTGCGGGGCGAGCCGCCGTTCCCGTTGATGTACATCTCCCACAACATCACCAAATTCGGCCATGTCGCGGCGCAACTGATCAATTCGCCGGACTGGGGGCAGATCCTGATCCACCCGGATGACCAGGCCAAGGTCGACGAGGCCATGGTTCGCGTACTGGACCGCGAGACAGAGGGCGCGTCCATCGAGTTCCGGATGCGCACCGGTGACGGTTCGTTCCGCTGGGTGGAAAACCGCTACATTCCGGTGCGCAACGAGCAAGGCCTGCTGCTGGAAGTGGAAGGGATCATCCTCGACATTACCGAGCGCAAGCTGGCCGAAGAAAAAATCGCCTTGCTGGCCCGCACCGACGGCCTGACCGGCCTGGCCAACCGCGCCACGATGATCGAGCGCCTGCACCAGGCGTTCGCCGCCGCACGCCGGGGGGCTGCGCCATTCGCGATGTTCTACCTGGACCTGGACCACTTCAAACGGATCAACGACACCCTGGGCCACCCCATCGGCGACCTGTTGTTGCAGGAAGTCGCCGCGCGCATCAAGGGCTGCACCCGGGAGAACGATGTGGTGGCGCGCCTGGGCGGCGATGAGTTCGCCATCCTGCAATTGGACGTCCATGAGCCGACCCACTGCGCCGCGCTGGCGGCCAAGATCCGCGACACCCTCGTGACTCCCTACTCCCTGGACGGCAATGATGTGCGGATCTCCGTGAGCATCGGCATCGCCCTGTACACCCCGCAAACCGTGAGCGCCGACAGCCTGATGGCGCAGTCCGACATGGCCCTGTACCGCTCCAAGGAAAAAGGCCGCAACCAATACCACTTCCATAACGAGGAAATTAACCAGGAGGTCACGGACCGGGTCGCCCTGGCCAACGACCTGCGCCGGGCCATCGAGAACCAGGAGTTGCATCTGCATTACCTGCCGGAAGTCGACCTGGGCACCGGCAAGATCCTCGGCATGGGCGTCCAGGTGCGCTGGAAGCACCCTGAACGCGGTTGGCTGGAGCCGGCAGCGTTCATGCCGGCGGCCGAGAAAAGCGGACTCATCATCTCCCTCGGCCACTGGGTCCTGGACCAGGCCTGCCAGCAGATGCGCCAGTGGCGCGACCAGAACATGGCGCCACCGGTCATCGCCCTGGACCTGTCATTGACCCAGCTCAAGACCGGCCCGGAACTGATCTACGACGTGCTGCGCACCACCGCCCGCTGGGAACTGGCGCCCTGGGACCTGCGCTTCGATGTCACCGAAGCGACCCTGGCCCAGACCAAGTGGACCCACAACGACGTGCTGCCGCGCCTGTGTGAACTGGGGGTGCAGATCGCCATCGATGAGTTCGGGACCGAGTATTCCTCCTTCGATTACCTCAAGACCTACCGGGTCAACCACCTCAAGCTCGCCCAGCGGTTCCTCGACAGTGCCAATGCCGATCCCGGCAATGCCACGACCCTGCGGGCGATCCTCAACTTCGCCCGGGACGTGGGCATCGGCATCATCGCCGAAGGCGTCGAGACCCACGAGCAGCGCTCCACGCTGATGTCCAGCGGTGGATCGATGCTGGCCCAGGGGCACTACTTCAGTAACGTGGTGGACAGCGGCCAGGCCGCCGAGCTGCTCAAGGCCGGCACCATCGTTCCTGCCACCGACCACTGGACCCGACCGGCCAGTGAGCTATCGGAGAGCAGCCCATGAACCCTTTGTCGGTGCCTGCGAACAGGCGAATCCTGGTGGTGGACGACACACCGGCGATCCATCAGGACTTTCGCAAGATCCTCAGCCCCGGCGCCGGCAACGATGCGTCGCTGGATGACACCGAGAGCCTGCTGTTCGGCACTCCGCAGGTCAACCGGCTGCAATTTCAGATCGACTCGGCCTATCAGGGCGAGGAGGCACTGGAGCTGGTCAAGCGTGCCCACGCCGAAGGCCAGCCCTATGCGCTGGTATTCGCCGACATGCGCATGCCGCCGGGTTGGGATGGCTTGCAAACCATCGAGAAACTGTGGGAGGCCGATCCTCGGTTGCAGATTGCCCTGTGCACGGCGTTCTCGGATTACACCTGGGAAACCATGTCCGAACGGATCGAGTTCGACGATCAGTTGCTGATCCTCAAAAAACCGTTCGACACCCTGGAAATCCGCCAGATGGCCAGTGCCATGACCTGGAAATGGCAGCTGGCCCAGGACGCCGCGCGCAAAATGCGCAGCCTGGAGCGCACGATCGAAGAGCGGGTCCAGGAATTGCTCAAGGTCTCGCACCTGCTGCAATACGACGTGCTCACCGAACTGCCCAACAGCATGTTACTGGGCGACCGCCTGACCCAGGCCATGGCCCAATGCCGGCGACATGACCGGCAACTGGCGGTGATGTTCATCGGCCTGGACCGCTTCAAGCGCATCAACAATGCGCTGGGCCATCCGGTGGGTGACGAAATGCTCAAGCGCGTGGCTCGCACCCTGGCGACCGTGGTGCGCGAATCCGACTCGGTGTTTCGCTACGGTTCCGATGAGTTCGTCGTGGTGCTCGGGGACATCGACGACCCGCAGCAGATCAAAGGCGTGGCGGAAAAACTGCTGGCGGCCATCAGCTCCCCGCAACCGATCGATGGCCACGACTTGACCGTCACCGCGAGCCTGGGGGTCAGCGTGTACCCGACCGATGGCTTCGACGCCGTGGCGCTGATCAAGAAAGCAGAGACGGCGATGCGTAACGTCAAGGAAACCGGCCCCAACGACTACCGTTTTTTCACCGAGGACATGAACCGCCGGGCCCGCCAGCAGCAGACCATCGAGTCCGGCCTGCGCCTGGCCCTGCAACGCAAGGAGTTCGTGCTGCACTACCAGCCCAAGCTGGACCTGACGAGCGGCAAAGTGGTCGGCGTCGAGGCGTTGGTGCGCTGGAACCGTCCGGACCATGGCCTGGTTTACCCATCGGACTTCATTCCGGTGGCCGAGGACAGCGGGCTGATCGTGCCGCTGAGCCAATGGGTACTCCAGGAAGCCTGCCAGCAGGCGCGCAACTGGCAGGCCCAGGGGATGCGGCCGCTGTACCTGTCGGTGAACGTCTCGGCCATCGATTTCCGCCAGCGTGGTTTCGTCGAAGGCATCGCCCGCACCCTCAAGGAAACCGGGCTGGACCCGACACAGTTAGAACTGGAGATCACCGAAAGCGTGTTGATGCAGAACATCGACACCACGGTCGCGACCCTCAAGGCCATCAAGCAACTGGGGGTACGGCTGGCCATCGATGACTTCGGCACTGGCTATTCGAGCCTTAGCTACTTGCAGAAATTTCCAGTGGATGTGCTGAAGATCGACCAGTCGTTCGTCGGCGACCTGAGCATCGACAGCAATGACGCCAAGCTGGTCAGCACCATCATCAGCCTGGGCAGGAGCCTGAACCTGCACATCATCGCCGAAGGCGTGGAAACCCTTGAACAGCTGCAATTTCTCAAGCGCCACCAGTGCGAGGAAGCCCAGGGGTACTACTTCAGCCGGGCGGTGGAGCCGCAAGCCTTCGCCCGATGGATGACCGAGTGGGAGCAACGCCAGTATCCGTTTTCGTGAACCGCCAAGTACCCTCAACCAAAAGATTCAAGGAAGCATCCGATGGCGTCATCTGGATTGTTACTGGCTCTGGGCCTGCTCGTAGGAATCAGCGTGACCGCTCACGCCGCGCCACTGGACGAACCGCTCAAACCATTGCCACCAGTTCCGGCCCTGGACCCCAAGCGCGTCCAGTTGGGCCTGCGACTGTTCAATGACCCACGACTGTCGGTCAACAACACCCTGTCCTGCGCCAGTTGCCATCGCCTGGACAAGGGCGGGGCCGACGACAAGCAGTTTTCCACGGGCTTCGACGGCAAGCCGCTGGAGGTCAATACGCCCACGGTGCTCAACGCCAGCCTGAACTTCCATCAGTTCTGGGACGGCCGAGTCGATACCCTGGAAGAGCAGGCACACCATGTGGTGATCAGCCCCGCCGAAATGGCCAGTACCTGGGAGTCGGTGGTCAAGCGCATCGCCGATGACCCGGGCTACGCCAAGGATTTCAAGGCAGCGTACCCGGACGGGGTGACCGCTCCCAACATCCAGAGCGCCCTGGCCGACTATGAACGCACCCTGCTCACCCCCAATTCGCGCTTTGACCAGTACCTGCTGGGCAACACTGACATCCTCACACCCCGGGAAAAGTTCGGCTACCAGCGCTTCAAGGAATATGGCTGCATCGCCTGCCACCAGGGCGTGAATATCGGCGGCAACATGTTCCAGAAGTTCGGCGTGATGGGCGATTACATTGCCGACCGGGGCAACCCTACCCGAGCTGACGAAGGCCGCTTCAATGTCACCGGCGATGAGGCGGACCGGCAAGTCTTCAAGGTCCCGAGCCTGCGCAACGTCGCCATGACCGCACCCTATTTCCATAAAGGATCGGCGCCAACCCTGGAGAGCGCGGTGGAAGTCATGTTCAGGTATCAGTTGGGACGTGAGCCACAGAAAAACGATACCGAGCTGATCGTCGAGTTCCTCAAGACGTTGACCGGTGAATGGGAGGGTAAGCCGCAATGACAGCCCTTCGCCGCCTCGGCCTTGTGTTCATCGCCCTGCTACTCGCTTCGGTCCTGTTGTACATGTACGTCAATTCCGGTGCGCAACAGGCCGCCTCGTACATTGAATCCCGGGACCTGATCCGCCTGCTCAAGCAGCAGGACGCCATCTGGGACAACGAAGTCCTCAAATCGCGCATCGCCCTGAGCCATAACTACGACCCGCTGGTGTCGCCCCTGCATGAAATGGCGCGGCTGTGGCAGCGCCTCGACGCCATTGAGTCGGAACCGGGTCGCCATGCGTCGTCGCTTTGGGAAAACCGGCGCGACGAATACCTCAAGGCGATCAAGGAAAAAACCCGTCTGGTGGAGCAGTTCAAGTCACGTAACTCCGTACTGCGTAACTCCCTGGCGTTCCTGCCCACCGCCGAAGACGACCTCCAGGCCCTGTTCGGCCAACTGCCCGACGCCGACAAACTGCAGTTGCAGAATGTCGTCGTCGACACTTACGACCTGCTGCTCAGCAGCATGGAATTTGCCCAGCTCACCACCCCCGAAATCGCCGCCGAAGTGCTGCTGGGCCTGAACCGGCTCGATGTCAACAAGGAGCGTCTGCCCAAGGAGCTTCGTGACTCCGTCGACATTCTGAGCCGGCACATCGCCTTGATCCTGCGTGAACAGCCACGGGTCAATGAGCTATTGGCGGGCATCGAAGCAGTCCCGGTGTCCGACCATCTGGACGACATCACCAGCCTGCTGGAGAAAGACCAGGAGATCGCCGCCAGCCAATACCAACGCAACCATGTCTACCTGTTGGTGTTCGCGACGTTGCTGGTGCTGATATTGATCTGGCTGGCGGTCCGCCTGATACGCAGCTTCGGCGAGATCAAACGGGTCAACAACGCCCTGCAAACGGCCAATGAGGTGTTGGAACAGCGGGTCGAGGAGCGCACCCGTCAACTCAAGGACACCCAGAGCGAGCTGATGGACACCGCCCGCCAGGCCGGCATGGCGGAGATCGCCACCAACGTGCTGCACAACGTCGGCAACGTGCTCAACAGCGTGAACATCTCGGCTGACCTGGTCAGCCGTAAACTGCGCAGCAGCAAAGCGGTAGGGCTGAGCAAGGCCATGCAACTGATCAACGAACACCCCGACGACCTGGGGCATTTCCTCACCGACGACCCCAAAGGCAAACTGTTGCCCGGCTATCTCAACCAGCTGGTGGAAGCCATTGCGGTCGAGCAGCAGGGCCTGATCGACGAACTGGCCCAGTTGAGCAAGAGCGTGGACCACATCAAGGACATCGTTTCCACCCAGCAATCCTATGCCGGCGCCAACAGCCTGCTGGAACCGTTGGTGGTCAGCGAACTGCTCGAAGACGCCCTGCGCATGAACTCCGGCGCGCTGACCCGCCATCATGTGACGGTGATCAAGGAATACGGCGAGGTGCCGCGGATCATGGGCGACAAGCACCGTCTGCTGCTGATCCTGATCAACCTGATCAGCAACGCCAAGTACGCCATGGCCGGGGTCTCCAACCATGCGCGGAACATGACCCTCAGGGCCGAGGTCGTAAACGGCGAGACCTTGCAAATCAGCGTCAAGGACGAAGGCGAAGGCATCCCCGAGGAAAACATGACGCGCATCTTCGCCCACGGTTTTACCACCCGCAAAGAAGGCCACGGGTTTGGCCTGCACAGCTGCGCACTGGCGGCCATTGAAATGAACGGCCACCTCACCGCCCACAGTGAGGGGCCGGGCAAAGGGGCAACATTCGAACTGCAACTGCCCCTGAAACTTGCAGAAGGTGAGCAATGAACAAACTGAGTAACCGGCGCATCCTGTTGATCGACGATACGCCCGCCATTCATGACGATTTCCGCAAGATCCTGACTCCGGAGGATGAGAGCAACCCGGACCTGCTGGATATGGAAAGCGCGCTGTTCGGCGATGCGCCGAAACCGGTCGCCACGGTGTTCGAGCTCGATTCGGCCTACGGTGGGCAGGAAGGCCTGAACAAGTTGCTGGAAGCGATGGAGAAGGATCGCCCCTACGCCCTGGCGTTCGTCGACATGCGCATGCCCGAGGGCTGGGACGGCGCCAAGACCATCGAGGAGCTGTGGAAGCGTGATCCTCAACTGCAAGTGGTGGTCTGCACCGCCTATTCGGATTATTCCTGGGATGAACTGCTGGACCGCCTGAACGGCCATGACCGGTTGCTGATCCTGAAAAAGCCCTTCGACAACATCGAAGTGCAGCAAATGGCCAACACCCTGACCACAAAATGGGAAATGACCTCCCGCGCGCAATTGAAAATGGGCAAGCTCGAAGACCTGGTGGAGCAACGCACCCAGGCGTTCAAACAGGCCAGCGAGCTTTTGCAAATGGAAATCGACGAACGCAAGATGCTCGAAACCCAGCTAGTGCAATCGGAAAAACTCGCCTCGCTGGGCCAGTTGGCGGCCGGCGTGGCCCATGAAATCAACAACCCGATCGGCTTCATCTCTTCCAACCTGGGAGCCCTGGATGGCTACTTTGCCAAACTCCAGGAAATGCTCAGCGCTTACAGCGGTGCCGAGGAAGCCATCGCCTCGCCGGAACTGCTGATGGGCCTGGCGAAGCTGCGCGAGCAGGTGGAGCTGGATTTCCTGGTGGAGGACATCCCGCTGCTGATCAAGGAATCCAAGGACGGCATTGCCCGGGTCGGGCAGATCGTCAAGGACCTGAAGGACTTCTCCCGTATCGACTCCAGCCAGGAATGGCAGATGGCGAATCTGCAGCAGGGCATGGATTCGACGCTGAACATCGTCGCCAATGAAATCAAGTACAAGGCCGACGTGGTCAAGGAATACACGCCGCTGCCGGAAGTGGAGTGCCTGCCCTCGCAGATCAACCAGGTGATCATGAACCTGATCGTCAACGCCGCCCAGGCCATTGGCCCGGAGCGTGGCACCATCACCCTGCGCAACGGTGTCGGCGAGGACACCGTATGGATCGAAGTCGCCGACAACGGCTCGGGCATCCCACCGCAAACCCTGCAAAAAATCTTCGACCCCTTCTTCACCACCAAACCCATCGGCCAAGGCACAGGGCTGGGGCTGTCGTTGTCCTATGGCATCGTGAAGAAACACAACGGTGAAATCACCGTACGCAGCGAAGTCGGCGTCGGCACCACCTTCCGGGTGGAACTGCCGGTGCGACAGATGAAACAGGCCAGCTGATCGGAGGACTGCTATATCTGTGGCAGTGAAACTCACACAAACCCGTGGCGAGGGGATTTATCCCCGGTGGGCTGCGCAGCAGACCCAAAGAGCTGAAAGCAATCTTCCTGACACACGAGGTGACTGGCTTGAGGGTTGCTTCGCACCCCTGCGGGGCGGTGCGACGTTTCGATAAATCCCCTCGCCACCGTTTGCTCGCCGCTGGGCGGGGCGGGCAGAATGCCAGGATGCCCTGGCATGCGCGCCCCGATGTTCCCTCATTCAAAGGAAACTGTATGAGCCTGTCTCTGTTGAGCCGTTACGCCTTCTTTGCCGGCTGTGTGATGTTCACCCTCGCCAGCCTGCCGTTTCTGCAACACGACTGGCTCTGGCCAATCACCCTGGTGACCGGGCTGTTGAGCCTGTTGGGGCTGTTCGATCTGCTGCAAAGCCGCCATGCCGTGCGTCGCAACTATCCGATCCTGGGCAATATCCGTTACCTGGTAGAAGGCATCCGCCCGGAGATCCGTCAGTACCTGCTCGAATCCGACAGCGACGCCCTGCCCTTCTCCCGTGCCCAGCGCTCATTGGTGTACTCCCGAGCCAAGAATGAAAGCGCCGACAAACCTTTCGGCACCTTGATCGACGTGTACCAGACCGGTTTCGAATTCATCGGCCACTCCATGCGCCCGGCGCCGTTGAGCGACCCCAGCAGTTTTCGCGTGACCGTCGGCGGCCCGCAATGCACCCAACCGTACTCCGCGTCGGTGTTCAACATCTCCGCCATGAGTTTCGGCTCCCTCAGCGCCAACGCCATCCGTGCGCTGAACCAGGGCGCCAAGCTCGGCAATTTCGCACATGACACCGGCGAGGGCAGCATCAGCCCCTACCACCGCGAGCACGGCGGCGACCTGACTTGGGAACTGGGCAGCGGCTATTTCGGCTGCCGCACCAGCGACGGCCGCTTCGACCCGGAGCGCTTTGCCGCCCAGGCGCGGACTCCGCAGGTTCGAATGATTGAAATCAAGATGAGCCAGGGCGCCAAGCCCGGTCACGGTGGAATCCTGCCCAAGCACAAGGTCACCCGGGAAATCGCCGAGACCCGTGGCGTGCTCATGGGCGAGGATTGCATTTCACCGTCTCGTCACAGCGCGTTCTCCACGCCGATCGAGTTGATGCAGTTCGTCCAGCAACTGCGCGAGTTGTCCGGCGGCAAGCCGGTCGGCTTCAAATTCTGCCTGGGCCACCCATGGGAATTCATGGGCATCGCCAAAGCCATGCTGGAAACCGGCATCCTGCCCGACTTCATCGTCGTCGATGGCAAGGAAGGCGGCACCGGCGCGGCACCGGTGGAATTCACCGACCACATCGGCGCGCCGTTGCGCGAGGGCCTGCTGTTCGTACACAACACCCTGGTGGGCCTGAACCTGCGAGACAAGATCAAGCTCGGCGCCAGCGGCAAGATCGTCAGCGCCTTCGACATCGCCAGCGTCCTGGCCATCGGCGCCGACTGGGCCAACGCCGCCCGCGGTTTCATGTTCGCCATCGGCTGCATCCAATCGCAAAGTTGCCACACCAACAAATGCCCCACCGGCGTCGCCACCCAGGACACCCTGCGCCAACGTGCCCTGGTCGTCCCGGACAAGGCCCAGCGCGTCTACAACTTCCACCGCAACACCCTCAAAGCCCTGGCGGAAATGCTCGCGGCTGCCGGCCTCGACCACCCTTCGCAACTGCAAGCCAAGCATCTGGTTCGGCGAATGTCAGCGACTGAGATCAAGTTGTTTTCGCAGCTGCATGTGTTTTTGAAGCCGGGGGAATTGCTGACTGGGGAGGTGAATGGGGAGTTTTATTCGCGGATGTGGCAGATGGCGCGGGCGGACAGTTTTGAGCCGATGGAGGTGGTGGCTGCGTAATGATGGATTGATTGCCTGCTTCAGTCGAAGCAGGCATCGCTTTAAGGGTATAGAGGGAAGCAACCATCTCTGCGTCAACGAGAGTCAGGGAAGGCACCCAATCCGTTTCCAAAAGCGGCATGAGATCATTGACGGACTTGGGCATTACCCACCAGACATTGCGTCCTCCACATCTCAACTCTTGCATGTCGTGGAAAAAAATCGACTTATCACTCTCAGAAATCAAGGCATAACCACCACGGTCAGAGATGCTCCAGAACTCTTCAAGGGGTAATCGGATGTAAAACCTGAGTCGATTATGGGCCCCGTTGTAATAGCTGAAAGGCAGGTACCAAATCAACGACTCAAGTACTATTTCATCACTCGACCGGCCCGCTTTTTTGATCTCAGCAGCCAGTCCGTCTAACCTGTAGTCCCTGCGCAGATCGGTTCCATTCAAACCATCCTCTTGTCGATACACTGCCTGCCCCCCCTGAACTTCTGCCGCCACCACAACTATCAATGCCAAGGCAAGCACATCCGTTCGTCGCACCCATTTATCAAGGGCAGCAGCGACGATCAGAGATAGTCCGACCGCTGCGAATGTCAAATAGCGGGGAGCAAAAACGGGGACGATTAGCGCAGCCAACGCCAAAACGACAGTTGGAACAAAAAAATAACCGACCAATAAGCTGTTGAAGCGGTGAGGCTGGTCATCTTTGCAAATCAATACCACTGCGCATGCAACAACCGAAACTAACGGTAGCGCACGCAGCAGCAGCGAGTGCGTGCCCCATGCATTCATGACCGTGAATTGCCAAACGAGACTCAGCACTGCCTGAATTGTGACAGGTGTCATCCAGACACCGCCTTCCGACAGATGGTGAATAAAGTGGGGGAACCAAGGTAAAAACAGAACAGCAACTGCGCCATTAGCCAGTATCCAGGGGCGCGCCGGCAACACCCCATGATGATTACCTGTTCGCCCCCACCACCAATAAAACCAATGAACAAGCATACATAGCGCTGCAAAATAATGAGTGTAGAAAGCTGCCGTCATCAGCAGCACATAAATAGCTGGGAAACGTTCTTTTTCAGGTTCTTTAATCCAGCATACCAATGTCACGGTTGCGCCCATCAGCCAGAGTCCGAGCAGGGTGTACATACGCGCTTCTTGACTGTAACGAATCGATATCGGCAGCAACGCCAATAACAATGCAGCCATCCAGGTTGCCCTTCGCGTGGCAACCAGACTCATTAACTTCATGCCAAGCAAGACCGTGCCCACGTCAGCTATCACACTCAACGACCTTACAGCCAGGGCCCCGTCACCGAACCACTCCATCCAGTAGTGCAGCACGAGGTAATAGAGAGGGGGGTGAAAGTCTCGTGCGGTAAGCGACCAGATCTGCCAAGGCTCGTATCGGGCAAGCAGCACGCTGAAAGCCTCGTCGTACCAGATAGCAGGGACCGTGACTCCGTGAAAACGCACCACAAACGCAAGAAAAGCCACTGCAGCCAAGACTGAGCAATCAATAAGCCGGCTTGGGAGCTCTCCTGAGCAACTGCGAGGCGCCTTCATGGTTCACGGTTCCTCGAATAAGGATTGATAATCTAGGATTCTGTCAGGCTGTGGTCTACTGTAAGAACTAACAGGTGTCTGTGGTTCAGCTGACTGCGGCGAGGGATTTATCCCCGTTCGAGTATGGCAATCCAGACCAGCAGAATCTTCCTAAACATCGAGTTGTGCACGGCCACTCTACTCTCCCATACAAAACTCAATGACCGCTGCATTTTCGAACTCAGTCACATCAACCTCAACAACACCGAATCTACTTGGGTAGTCATTTATCCTAGGCCTTTCCCACTGGTCCGCTATCACATAGAAACATCCTGAGCTCTTGCCCGATTGCAGGTGCTTTTTAAGCACATCAAGACCAGCGACGTCGATTGACGATCCCAACAGTTTGAAATAGGTGGTATGCAGCGTGTCCCACCTGGCGTAGACCGGTATATGACGCGCGCGGCTTATTATGAGAAGCGTTGGCGATCTCAGATCATGATCAAGCCTCAGGCTTGGCGACAAAACCGGATGACTGAACAAAAACGAAATAGACATCAGCGATCCAAAAACAAGCACAACGCTTTTTACGAATACATTTCGAACAAGATGCAAGCCATACGCAATGATAATCAGCATGGCCGGTACGAACACCACTACATTCTTAATGGACAATATCGGTGTAAAGAACACCGATCTCACATAAGCGACGGCAAACCCTAAAAACCACCAACACAACAACAGAGATAGAGCATCTGGCTCATCATCATTTTTTAGCAATGCATTTAATCCTACAGCGAGAAGCAGGATACATATCAGCGCTGAGGCTAAATTCCCAAACGGCAACAACAGAGTATCCAGAACAAACCTATCATCAGGGCGAGCTATCCATGTTTCAGTTCTTTTTAAATTCATAAAAATATAACTAAGCGTGGGGGCGAGCGAGAGTAAAACAAAAAGCCCTGTTAAGCTGCTCGCGGCGAGCAATCTATAATTTATTCGCCCCTTGACCGATGTATAGACAATCATGACAGCCTGACTCATCACTGGTAGAAATCCAAAATAGTGCGTATTTACCAACGCCGCACAGGCCAGACCATACAACAGTGCATTGCGCGGCGACGGCCTTTTGAGAAAATCAATGAACAGGGTAAAGCAAAGCACCACCAGCAATACAAGGAATGCGTATGAGCGAGTATTTTGGGAAAAAAAGATCAGGTGAAAATTTATTGCCGAAAAGAACGCTGCCAACAACCCCACGTTCGAATTAAACAACTTGGTCCCGAGTCCGTACATTGCGGGAATGATAGAGACCCCGAGTATCATTGAGAAAACTCGCCCGACCATTTCTCCGTAGCCAACGCCCTTGTAAAACAACCACAACAATATTTGATAGAGCGGCGGATGGACGTCTTCAACAGTTCGCTGAAATACAACATCCAGACTATTCGTTGGATCGCTGGCCCACGCACTGAACAACTCGTCCATCCACAAACCTGCATCATACAAATGAGCCCTGCGCAATATTGCCCCAAGCACAATGACAAACGTCAGGGCGACGTAGCGAAACAACAGACTCCTGCTGGCGCTGCGAGACATATAAATCCTTCTTTACGTCAATGGTGATCAGTCGTTGCCGTTGTTCAGACTGGCTCGTTGTTGATGGAAGCCAATACCAAAACCCCGACGCCGACTGCGAGCCATAACGTCAGACATCGCAGTAGAATCGTCGCCGCAATTGCACCAGGCAGCCCGACCCCACTGGATGCTAGAAACCCCACCATTACCGCTTCGGCACTGCCCAGCCCGCCGGGCATAAAGCTCAGGGCGCCAGCCAGCATAGAGGCGGCATAAATAAACATGGCCGAAGTCAGGGGTACGTCCGCTTCCATGACCTTCAATATCCAGTAGAACGCCAACACCTCGAGACCCCAGGCCATGAGGCTCAACAGCGTCGCGCCTATCTGGCGGCGTGGGGTGTGGCAATTGCGGGTCTGGTGCAACACTTGGAGGACATAGTGCAGCGATCGAGAGATCCAGTTATGTTCCCGATCGATGCGTCGTTCGAGGCTGCCGATCAGCGCTGGACGGGTCACCAGCAATACACCGCACGCCAGCAGTACCAGACTGGTGATGATCAACGGCAACCATTGAGGATGAATGCTCAGGCCCAACAGCGCCAAAACCACCATCGCCAGCAGATCCGAAAGCCGCTCACTGAACAACGCGGCAAAACTGTGCGCATAAGGCACATTCCAGCGTCTTAGCAGAACGCCACGCAGCGCCTCACCCGCCTTGCCCGGCGTGGTGGTCAGGGCAAATCCCGCCAGGTAGATTTTCAGACTGATCCAGCAAGGCAGTGAATGCCCCAAGGCATTGAGGTAAACCTGCCAACGCCCGAAACGCAGCCCATAGCCAAGCAGGACCAAGCCGACAATAGACGTCCCATTCCACCAACCGACCTGGCCGATCGCCCCACTCACCGCCGCCCAGCCACCCCAGAGGGAAATGCCCAGGTACGCCAGGGCCGAGCAGACCACCGAACCGATCAAGACCCGATAACGCCACCCAGAGAGCATCAGGGGCTGGTTCACAGGTTGAGCCTTTTGAACAGTGACTGCGGCAATGCGCGTATTGAAAACATGATCAACGCCCAGAATGCAGGCACATAAAGCACCGCAACCTTGCGTTCGATACCCGCGACGATTCGTCGAGCAACAGCCTGCGGTTGCGCCACTAAAAATGCCGGCAGTGCCAACCCTTGAGTCATCGGCGTATCGACAAAACCGGGCTTGATGGTTATCACATGCACGCCCAACTTGAACAATCGTGGGCGCAAGCCTTCGCAAAAACTGGAAACGGCCGCCTTGGCCGAGCCATACACATAATTGGAAGGACGCCCTCGATCACCTGCGACGGAGGATATGACGGCCAGCGTGCCGCTGTGCTGAGCAGCCATCAGGTTTGCCACCGACGTCAATAATGCGATCACCGTGCTGCCGTTATTGGCGAACTCGGCCATTGCCAGCTCAACATCCTGCTCGCATGCGGATTGATCGGGCAACGTGCCGTAGGCGATCAGGCAGATATCCACGCAATGCAGGGTTTCCAGGCATCGCTCCAGCATGGCGCGGTGCAGGACAATATCGTCGTTGGCATCCATGGTATAGGGCACCGCCGCACTCGCGCCTCGCGCTTGCAGATCAGCACAGGTCTGCTGCAATTTTTGCGTATCCCTGGCGACCAGAAAAAACTCGCTCCCCTCGCCCGCCCAGAGCCGGGCGCAGGCATTGGCGATGGTTGAAGTCGCTCCCACAATCAGTATTTTTTTCATTGGGTGACTCGTCGCCAGAAACGGGACATCAATGCCGGGTCCCGCATGGCTTCCAATTGCTCCCAGGCAGGGTAGGCACGCTGAAAATCGCGGGCGCTCATGTGCGCATCCTTGGCCGGATACAACCGACCACCGACCTCATGAACAATGGCGTCGAGACGCGGTAGCAATGTGTTGCTCAGGACGCGGTTCTGGGGAAAATCCAACGCAAGCGACGTTCCAGGCATCGGAAAGGACAACAAACCCGGGGAAGCGATATCGCCACAACGCTTGAGTACTGCCAGGAAAGAGCCCATGCCGCTACGGGCAATAACGTTGAGTAACTCTGTCAGGGCGTCCTGGGCCACCGCTTGCGGCAACACACACTGAAACTGTTGAAATCCCTTGCGCCCATAGATTCGATTCCAGTGCTCGATACCATCCAGCGGATAGAAGAACGGGCTGTAGGCAATGGTCTGGGTTTTCCTGCTCGTCGGCTGCATGTGCCAATAACAGCGGTTGAATATCCTCACCATGAGTGGACTGACCAGGGATACCGGCGGCCGAACGGGGACATTCATGGCTTGGGCCGCCGGGACTTCGAGGGTGCCGCTTTCGCAGTGAGCACCCAGGGTAATGACACCACGTCCCAATGCAGGTCCCGTGGCCAGGCAATCAATCCAAGCCACACTGTACTCATGCAAAGGATCGAGTTCTGCCGACAGGGAGAAGAACTCGCTCAATCGACTGAATCGCACCCGGGTCGTTTCGATCCGACTGGACTGGATTTTGCGCAGGCGAATGCTGACCCAACTGATGATCCCCGTCAGGCCCAATCCGCCGATTGTGGCCGCAAACCATTGTGGATTCTCCGTCGGCGAACACACCATCGAAGGTTGCACGGACCTGTGTAGGCCGAAGCGCAAGACCGAGTGGGCAAACGTACCGCGGCAATGGTGATTCTTGCCATGAACATCGTTAGCCAGCGCTCCGCCCAACGTCACATGGCGGGTTCCGGGGGTGACTTGCAAGAACCATCCTCGAGGCACCGCCAGCTGCAGAACCTCCCCCAGGGTAACCCCAGCCTCGGCACAGATTTCACCCGTCTGCCAGTTGGCTTCGATAAAACGACTCAAGGGGCGCAGATGCAGCACATGGCCGCTGCCGGCCAGGCAACTGTCGCCATAGCTGCGGCCATTCCCGAACGGTAACGTCGAGCCATGTCCATCAGTCACTCGCCTCAACTGTTCATCGAGACCATTTCGCCAGACACAAGGGTGAGCGGCTTGCGGTTCAGGAGGATATTGCCCCCACGAGCTCAACGGGAGGCTCATCGCTGACACGATTGCCATATGTCATTGAAACCGGCGGCGTCACGGCAGTCGTTCATGTCGCACTCCAGAAAACAAGACAGAACAATGCGCCCACGATCAGACTCCATCGGTCCTTGAGCGCAAAAACCACCGGATCATCCTTCATCAACCCGCGATGAGTGAGGATCCAGATTCGGGTAATCCAGAACAACAATAAGGGACAGGCAAGCCAGATGATTTGGGGATGGTCGTATAGCACGACAGTCGTGCTGTCGCGGATGTATAGCGCCAGCACCATCACCGCGAGATAGCCTGAGGCCGCACCTAACGATGACAGCATTGCCATATCGGCGGGGTAGTAATCCCGGCCACTGCTTTTATCGGTACGACCACTGCGCGAGACAACAAGCAGTTCGGTGTAACGTTTGACCAGCGCAAGGCTCAGGAAAATAAACATGGAAAACGCCAGCATCCAGGCCGTCAGTTCCAGATTGAATACAGCGCCACCCGCAATAATTCGCAGCGTGTAGAGCAGCGCCAACGTGACCACGTCCAGTGTCATTACCCGCTTTAACATAAGCGAATAGACCAGGGTCAAAACATAGTAGAACGCCAACACCAGGACAAATTGCGACGGTAGCCACCACCAGGCGCCCCCCAGCGATACGATCAACAGCAGCGGGCAAACCATCAGGCCGGATTTAATCGAAAGCTGCCCGCTGGCGAAGGGCCTACTGCATTTGGTTGGATGCCCGCGATCGTCTTCCAGATCCAGCAAGTCGTTAAGTACATAGACGCCGGATGCACATAACCCGAAGAACAGAAATGCCAGCAGGCCATGCCAGAACAACAGTGGATTAGCGATCTGATGCGCAGCCAATAAAGGTACGAAAATCAGCGCGTTCTTTATCCATTGATGAATGCGCAACGCCTTGCGCCAAGCGCCGAACCCCGTCACACCAGAACGGATCGGTTGCACGATGTTGTCCAGACTTCTGATCCCGAGCAAGACAGACGTCGAGGCATTGACAACATAGGCATATCTGGCGGAACGCCAGATTTTCAGATCTTCCAGTGAATTGCCGACGTAATCGAATCCTCGTTCACCGAACGATTCGATCAATAAATCACGCTTGTGATGGCCTGACAGATTGCACTCCAGCCGGGTCGCGAATATGTCGTCGAACATCTGCAAATGCTCGCCAATCTGCCGCGCCAATGAGTGATAGCTGGCAGTGGCCAGCACGATCTTGCGCCCCAGGCGGCGTTGCTCTTCAATCATGGCCAGCACATCGGGGTCGTAAGGCAGCAGGCTGACGTCGATATACGTTGATTGAGCCAATTGCTTCTTCAAGTAGGCCTTGCCTTGAGCTAGCCAGCCTAAGAGGCTTAAACATCTCCACGGTTGGCTGCGAACGAAAGCCATCACGCATTCAAAAAGCACATCGGACTTGAGGAGCGTCCCGTCCAGATCGACGACGAAGGGAATCAAAGACTCAGGGCTTTCAACTGTTGGCAAGGCTTGCTGAGAGGCGCTCATATCCGATGATGGCCACGAAACGATCTAAACCGGAAAAAGCCGTACCCCATCGTCAGGCTCAACAAGGAATATGAAACCACCGCCATCCATGCAGGCGTTTGGAGGGCATCACCAATCGAGCCGAGACCATAACTCAAGGCGCCCATCAAACCATTCAATAGCACGTAGCCGCGCCAAGGCTCCCCTGGCTCAAAGATGTAAAGCGCATTCACGTAAAATGAAAACGCCGCAGCCACACAAAACGCCACAAGGTTACTGGTCGCTTGGGACAGCCCAGCAGCACTGTAGAACACAAAAAATATCTGCCAATGAATCAATCCATTAACAAGTGCAATAACCAGCAACGCAGAAGAATCTTTCATCGTGGTGCCTTGCCATTTCCCAAGTGGCGGGCTTTAAAGCTATGCCACGGTGCCGGGCCGATCTACTGTCAGAACTTACAGGTCAAACACTGATTTCGACGGACGGTCAGTCACAACCCGAAAAAAAGCCCCGATCATCCGACCGGGGCTCTCCTTTACAACTTTGTGGACCTACAAAACTGAACGCACCGCGCCCTGCCCCTCCCCCGTCGGTTGCAACTTGAAGGCATAAAACAACACCGTCAGCAGCACCAGGAACGCCGGGCCGACATACAGCGCCACGCGGGTATCCGGGAAGTACGCCATCAGCCCCACCACCAGTACCAGGAAAGCCAGGGCCAGGTAGGAACTGACCGGGTACAGCCACATGCGGTATTTCAATGCCGCACGTTCGGAAGCGCTCAGGCCTCGGCGGAATCTGAGCTGGGCCAGCAGGATCATCACCCAGGTCCAGATCGCGCCGAAGGTGGCGATGGAGGTCACCCAGACGAAGACTTTTTCCGGCACGAGGTAGTTGAGCAGCACGCCCAACAGCAGCGCGGCGATGGACAGCAGCAGGGCCCGGCGCGGGACGCCGTTGGTCGAGGTCTTGGCGAAGCCGGCCGGGGCCTGGCCGTTCTGCGCCAGGCTGTAGAGCATCCGCCCGGTACTGAAGATCCCGCCGTTGCAGGACGACAGCGCGGCAGTGATCACCACGAAGTTGATGATGCCGGCGGCGGTCTTGATGCCCAGGCGCTCGAAGGTCATCACGAACGGGCTGCCCTGGGTGCCGATTTCATTCCATGGGTAGATCGACAGGATCACGAACAAGGCACCGACGTAGAACAGCAGGATCCGCCAGAACACCGAACCGATGGCGTTGGGGATGGTTTTCTGCGGGTTCTTCGCTTCACCGGCGGTCAGGCCGATCATCTCCACGCCCAGGTAGGCGAACATCACCATTTGCAGGGACATCAACACGCCCTGCACGCCGTTGGGCATGAAGCCGCCGTGGGTCCAGAGGTTGGAAATGCCCAACGCCACACCGTCGTTGCCGAACCCGAAGGCAATGATGCCGACGCCGCCGATGACCATGGCGATGATGGTCACGATCTTGATCAGGGCGAACCAGAATTCGAATTCACCGAAGGCCTTGACCGCGATCAGGTTGATCGAGCCCATGCTCACCAGCGCGGCCAGGGCCCAGATCCAGCGGGGCACATCGGGGAACCAGATGCCCATGTACACCGCCACGGCGGTGATCTCAGCCACACAGGTCACCAGCCACAGAAACCAGTAATTCCAGCCGGTCAGGAAGCCGGCCAACGGGCCCAGATAATCCTGGGCATAACGGCTGAACGAACCGGCCACCGGGTTATGCACCGCCATCTCGCCGAGGGCGCGCATGATCACCAGGATCGCCAGGCCACCGATGATGTAGGACAGCATGATCGCCGGGCCGGCCATTTCAATGGCCTTGGCGGAACCGAGGAACAGCCCGACACCGATACAGGCGCCAAGCGCCATCAGGCGAATATGCCGCTCGCCCAGTTCACGTTTGAGCGGACCGCCCTGCGCGGTCTCGCCATGGGGCAGATGATTGCCGACTGGCATAGGGATACAACCTCGTCTTGTTATTGGATTGACCACCGAGTTCCCAAGGCGCAAGCCGATAAGCCGGCTACCTTGCCGAAACCGGGCCTGTCTCGTGGACAGACCGTCCTGTAGGACAACAGCACAGGATCAGCGGGCCGTGCAGTATAGAAAGCTGGGGATAGAGAGATTCACTGTAAAACCGGGGAAATCCAGGGATAAGCTTCAATAAAAACGGGGTTTGTGGGATGGATTGACTGGGATTACAGCGTATTTCTGAAACGCGGCGAGTATTGCACAGGTAGGGTGCAGCGTCATGCCGGGACATCATTGTGAAGGCTCTAGCGCAAGGTTCCCAGACACAATCACCCCGTGGCGAGGGAGCTTGCTCCCGCTCGGCTGCGCAGCAGACGCAACGATCGTCACTCTGAAAAATACCCAACAGCCAAACAAAGCGAGGGCGGCTTCGCCACCCAGCGGGAGCAAGCTCCCTCGCCACAAGAGCGGGTCCGCACCTGAGTGATTCATCGTCATCCCACCAGGCTCAGCCCCACTCAAACGCCAAATGCACCAGCACAAAGCTCCCAAACACACC